>Ga0164297_10004410_pt1 | contig 12617 bp, 23 predicted proteins | sample GEODES058metaG_FD_113539 | JGI IMG/M metagenome (GOLD analysis project Ga0164297, IMG submission 113539) | Dystrophic lake water microbial communities from Trout Bog Lake, Wisconsin, USA - GEODES058 metaG | ecosystem: Environmental > Aquatic > Freshwater > Lake | place: USA: Trout Bog Lake... | reverse complement strand
CTGCAGCAGTCGCCAAGAGCGGAGACCTTAGGTTGCCGAGATTAATCCGCGTTGGTGTCATGATCTAGCTCCAGGAGCTCGAACGCAACATCGGTGCTGTACCAGCCATTTGAGGTGCCATACCAACGTAGATCGACGGTCCCTTTAATGGTGGCAATGGTGTAGAACGTCCACTGCTCTTCGCTATAACCGTCTTCACAAACTTGAACATCGTTGCTGCGTTCCTCTGCACGCAGTACCGGGCTACCAATGAGGTCCTCCGGATTGCCCACTACGTCTTCCACACGGACATCCTCGCAGCAGCTTTGCCGGTGAAATAGGCGATAGCAATCACCATCGATGGTGATGAAACGAATCTCGTCACTGTTCTTATAACAGCCAGTGACAGCTACTAAAGTTTTGCCTTGAAGGCTATTGAAATCCATGTTACGTGCTCCTTGATGTAGATGATGCCCCGACCGGCATCCTACAGATGCCTAGCGCCAATTTTCACGATCGTGCTTATCCAGCCACTCCCGCCATTCAAGGCAGTGTGCAAATGCACGATCGCCGTCCCAGCCCGGCCGGGCCGAGGCCGTGAGCGTGCATTGCCGCATCCAGTCGTTGCGCAGGCCAAGCTTGATCTCACCCGATGCCCAGATGCCGCAGATGAGCACCAGGCCCGGCCCATGATCAGCAGGATCAGCTTGCGATAAGCCATGACCTGCCGGGTGTAGCGGATGATGTCGTCCCGGGGAAATTGCATGCTCACTGCTTCTTCAGATCCGCGGTGGTCTTGGCGATCCAGGCTTTCAGCAGTTCTAAGCTGGGGTCAACCACGGCCGCGACGTTGGGGCTGTTGACTGCACGCTGGCCGATTTCGCTGGCAGCGATCATCATCACGGTCTGTCGGTCGGGGATGAATCCTGCTATCAGCCCACAGGCAATGCTGGCCGGCAGTGCTTGTCGGAAAATCCTGCGGGCGGCGGCAGCTATTTCAAGGTAATCGTCAACGGCGGCGGCGAAGGCCACGATCAAGGAAACCACAGCAGCGGTGCCTGAAAGCACAGTCAGGAAGATCAGTAGCCCTCCCACGCGGCCTGCAATGTCGGCGAGATAGATGAGCCAGGAAAGATCGTTCATTTAATGGTTCCTTTGTATGATGTGTAGAGCATAGCTGGTATCGGACCAATGGTCAACTCACGACTGCTGCGATCAGTCGTGCTCGTACTCTTCCACGTCAATGCCCTCTGGGGTAACGGTGATGCGGCAGTGATCACCAAACATCTCCAGCAGCAGGGTATCGGCGCGGGACAGGTTGTCGGCCAGGTCTGCAATCATGGTATAGCGCTGGCGTCCCTCGCCCCAGCAGACATACACGCCCACCTCGTCATCCTTGCCAACGGTGTCGTCCCAGATCTCAACCTCGTTGACACCAAACACGCAGATATCGCCGTCGTTGAAGTAGGGAGTGTACTGCGTCCACTCCAGCCGGGTCACGTTGGGATACTCGGCAAACACGGCCTTGAACGCGGTCTTCAGCTCAGCCTTGAATCTTTCGCCCATGGCCGTCTTGAGCTCACGCAGCGCTCGATTGTAGTTGTTCACAACTTCGGTAAGGTTTAGTACAGTCATGTTGTTTTCCTTTTTTCAATCAGCAAATGAAATATGTTCGATCTTGCGTGTCTTGATCTTGCCAGGACCAAACATCCAATCCTCCATGGGCAGGTTCTTCAACCACTTCTCCATGCTGGGAATGTCGCCCATGTCCTGGATCACATGGTCCTCAGCAACGTCGCGTACACTGACACGCCGACCCTCGCTGTTGACGATGTAGTCACCAAACACCCGCTCCACGATGAAGATTCCGTAGCTTGAATGCAGGATGGCACGGTGCCGCACGTCGGCCATGCAGCTTTTTGTCGTGTCAAAGAAATTGTGGATGGGCATGTAGTCCTCAACGACACCGCCAAACTTCTTCACGGAAATGGCAGCGTGATGCAATGGTTTCATGGTCAATTGATCCTTGCTATATGCAACAACATAGCATGATTATATCGCATGTCAAGACCTATCCTGGTACGCTGTTGATCGGTGCACCAGAAAAAATTGGCAGCTGAGGCCAGCAGGTTTTGGTTGATCATTCTGTCAGCTGGACCAGCATATCATTCCAGGTCAGCACAAACAGCATGTGGTCAGCGGCGAACTGGAAAGCAAACTGATCCACGACTGTGCCGGTGCCGGACCCGACGGCACCCGGCAAGCGATGATGGTCGCGGCTGGCGGCTATCTGGCGGAAGCCAAGATAGGAATAGTGCCAGGTTTCTCCTTTGGTATGGGGCCACTGCTGGCAGCACCAGGCGTGCACGTCGGCGAAATCGGAATCGGGTACGTGGCAGACAAACGGTAGCAAGGTCATGTCAACGATTGATGCAAACGGGCTGGCCTTGGCGATCACGACGCGGAGTAAGGGCACCATGTACTGAGAGATACTGGCAGCCGGTAAGGTTGTCGGTATAGAGTGTGAGTCCGCTGTGGCTATCAGGCGGATCTGTATCGTCATGCTGCACCAGGGCCGGCGTCAATGCCCATTCTGCCACGGTCGCGGCCAGCCACAGCGGCGGCATGATGGCGATGATCAGCAGCAGATTGAACCAGGATTGCATGTTACCGCTCCTTGCGCTTGACCAACACATTAGCATGCCTGCTGGTGCAGGTCAACCGTTATCCTGCACCTGCAATGTGCATTGCTGTCTCCCGTGGCATAAATAGCATCATGAGAGATCTTATCAACATCGTCACCGGATACCTGGCGGAAGCAAGAGCACCACATGATCCTATCAATAGGCCAAAAACCTCAACAGCGCTGAAGGATGATCCCTTAGCAAACTTTGAACCTGAGGATTCCTGGGCCGCCAAACCAGACCAACCATTGGCCCAGGCCGGCCAGCAGCAGTCAGCTGCAAGGTTACCCGGTTCAACATCGCACAGCGCGCAAGACGTCCGCATGCGTGCTGGTCTACCACCCGAGGCCGGCCGCATGATGGGAGATTTTCTCAGCCGCCAACACCCCGCTGACGATGTCAGCGACGAGGAAGCTGCCCGACGCGCCGGCGGCAACGCGGCCCATGCACACACACCAACCGCGGCCAACCAAACATCGCGGTTGCCGAAAACCGCGGAAAATCTTCCAATGGTGATCTCACACGCGCTGATGGCACACAACGATCAGCAATGGCCAGATGATTGGCAGCCACACTGGACCATGGTAAGGCATTTACCTGGTTATCTGCACAATGCAATACGTTCAATGGGACGCACGGTGTTTCGTCAGTTCACCAACACACCCATTGAGGACATACAGGTAATGGCCAGTCCCATGATCAACAGTGACACCGATCTCAACAGGATGGCAGCCTTCATCAGGAAGAATGGCATCAAGGACGATCAAGCCGTGATGGATTTCATGCAGAACATCCCAGGTTACCAGGCTGAGGTCGCATTGTATAGGCTGGCGGATTATGAGTTCCTACTGGTGCGCGATTTCGCAGGGCACTACATCTACGGCTGGCCCGGCGGCCGGGGGGTGCACATCTCCGCGCCGGCCAGCCGTGCTCGTTTGAAATGATCGGCAATGCAGGATAATGCAGGAATCATGAGATTTCTGATCAATCTATGTGAGGCGGGAAAGCCGTCGCGCAGGGATCTCATGGCACGCCGTGAAGCCTAATGTAATAGATTGCGCAGCAGGGTTCTTGACAAGGTCAACGCCGATGCCGCATCACTTGAGTCGCTAGGTCATGATCAGGCGGGATTGGCCAATCGCTGCTTGATGAATGCCCTCACCCGGCCATCGATTCCATCGCCCATGATCTCCAATATCATCTCCAGCTCGCCGGGATCGGCCTCATGGCTCTTGGCGCAGCGCATCTGCATTTCAGGGCTGGCTTCAAATCCATATGTTTGGAGATCTTCCAATGCATGGACGTTTTGGGCGGCCGCCGCCGCCGTGACGGCCCTGCCGGGTATTCCTCGGTCGGTTTCGCTGTGCCAATAACAGATGTAGGCAAAGGCATGCTCGTTCTGCTTGACCGCTGCCAGCTCAACCGTTTCGCTGGGACTGCGCAGGCTTTCTATGCTAAGTCCGTCCTTCGTGACCGCCGCCAATTGGACGGATTCGGGAACGGCATCATCGCCCAGCCGTTCAACCAATTTGTTGATGATGTTATGGGGATAGTGCGAAAGCTCAACGGCGGTTTGCATGGCGGTGGCGGTGGGATTTTCTATCAGTTCTATCACCGAGGGATCGCCTTTGATGGCAGCTATCTGCAACACCTCTGATGGGTTGGGGATGCTGCCGATGCTTTTTGGAGTTGCCCTCACCGAAACTGCCACGGCTAACTCATGATTGGCGGTGAAGCGGCCGTTGTTTACCTCTATGCCATAGCGGCGCAATCCAGGCCTGTTATCATTGCCGGTTAACCCTGCATCCGGGGTCACATGCAGGGCCTTGCATATGTCCTCCAGGGTGTCGCGCAGCTTTTGCATGCCTGCCTGTTTGATGATGTAATTTGGATTCTGAAGATTGCCCACGGCCACCAGTCTAGAGCCTTGGATGGCCAGGCTCAATATTGGATGCTGCTGGTTGCGTTTTGCTACCAAATCATATCTCATCGCACCATCGGTGATCTCACCCGCCACGGTGTTGTATAGACCGGCAAAGCTCCTTCTCCAGTATGAGCTGGGACAGGTCCATTTGACCAATATGAGACCACCAATGGACGGCCCCATCTCAAATGGAAATTCATGGCTAAGGTGGACTATGCCCAGCTCAGGTATCCAGGTGTAGCCGCTGTATTCAAGATCCTTTATGCCATCGGGTGCAACCACGAGGCCCAGCTTTTTCATCAATTCGTTGGTATAGCCCAGGTATACCGCGGCCGGGGGTCGGTTGTTCATGCCCTTGACCTCCAGCACAGCCTTGTCTTTGGTCCTGATTCCCGTGGCCACGTCTTTGGTCCTGATTCGCATGGCCACATGGCTTTCAAGGCTGGGATCCTTTAGGATCAAAATTGACAGCCCGGAGGCGGCGGTTCTTCCCTTGGTCCAGTGGCTGCCTATGCAATTTTGTAGCACTTGGCCTTCGCGCCGATATGCTTCTTCATCGTCCAATCTCCACCAACTGTATTTGTTGGTAACGTCGGCCACCTTGGTCATGCCCGATGTTTCGCCCTTGATGACTTCAGCATGCCTGGCCCACCAAAGCTGCTCCAGGTTCAGCATGGCATCTATGGTGAGACGATTTAGCCCAGCCAGCTGTGTTTGGGCTGAACGTCGGTCCTCGATGCCGCGTTGATCTCCTGCTGCGGGATGTGACGTAGCATGTTCCACTAAACTTTTGATCCAGTGTAATATCCTTTCAAGTTCCTGCCGATAATCCACGGAGATAGAGGCCGTGACCAGATCACCGCTGTCAAACGCGCTTTGGGCCCAGGTTGGTGCATCATCCGGCAATCGGCTTACCTTCTTATGATGCTTGGCATCATTCACCAGATCGGTGTAGGCTGTCTTGATGAACTGCTTTCGATAGGGTTCTGGAATCTCCTTGGCCATGGCAGGCAACAGCTTATCACGCAGATCGCTTGCATTTAATACGTTGGCTTCTGCCAAATACTCGGAAATTTTTCTCATCACATGTGTCCTATGTCGGTGCTTTATTTAATCGATGTAGTGCCATCACCGTTGGATTTGTTGTGGTAAAACCGTCGGGTCAATAAGTGGTTTAGTAGGTCCTTGCGATCCTCAGGATCTTGTGTGGGTTGCATGCTGATATCCCTGCGGCGTGATTCTCATATTTAGGTTTGCTGGGCTTTACTTTAGGCATCAATCCTTTCAGCTGCAATAAATATCACAGTGATATTTATTGCAGCCTGCAATAAATATCACACCATTTGAAGGAACCCAACATGACCACCCCACCAGAACAAATGCGATCACTCATTTCCCTGCTAGAAGCACAAAAGCCAACAAGACAAGCGCTGATCGCACGCCGACTCAATGCAAATTTGCGAACAAATAGGATTGATCTAGGTCCAAATTTCTCTAGGATGGATGCCACCGTCAGCACCGGCGCCAACGGCACGCTGATGGACAGATATATTAACCTCCGCTGGGATGGCACAGGAGATTTGAACAAGTGGGCGATACACATATATATTACAAACGAGTGGCCATCCCGGGCACAAATAGCACTGGTACCCACAGCCGCCGCCTTTGCCGCCAACCATTATGATGATCTAGTCATTGAAACCGAATATGAAAGGGTTTGGGGACATGCCACGCCAACGGAGCATGATAAGATCGCAATGGCCATCTGCGGCAATGTCGGCATCGTACCGGGATCAATAGGTAGAGAAAGCGGTTTGCAAGACGGCGAAACAGACTACCCTTTCCTCTGGTGCCGTATTGTACCCGGATCAACAGTGGCAAATATGATCCAGCTCATGCCAGAGACCAAAGAACAAGCGCAAGAACTCAATAGGATTTTCAACAAAGGATAGCAAACGGACATGACCACACCACAGGAACAGATTCGATCAATCATCTCCCTGCTGGAAAGCACCAACATGGACGCACAGCGGCCAAACAAGGATTATGATGCTCGTACGAGAACTACTTGAGGTATATCTAAACCCACGAGACGTGAATTGGGGGAACACTTCCGCAGCAAGTATGCAAGCGGCTATCGCTCGGCGAATTGGAGGCAAGGCTCGATTGGGGTACCTGCCACAAAACGATGTTTACACCGAAGGAGCACCGTGGTTCATCTTTGCTCTAGCACCAGAAAAATTCATACCGAAGATCATGAGATCTTTGGAGGATCTCGCAAGAGAGTTCCAGGTTAGCATGGTGTTTAATAGTGATCCTGAAACTATTGATCAGACTCCAAATGGGCGTAGGCTGTATCAACTAGCAGCCAATCAAATGGGTTACGCTGAGATGAAAGCCAAGCACCCTAACATCGTTTTACTTGTGGCCTACGTGGCATCTGTCGAACAAGAAGCATCGAGTAATCAACTTTTTTATCATGTTACGTTTGATCCAAGCACGTTGAGAACAGGTTTAAAGCCATCCTCAACCCTAAAATACAAAGGTAGGATCTATCTTTGGAACAACTTGGCTAATGCTAGATACTTTGCAGGAGTCAGCCATCATGGCGGGAAACCAGCATACATCCTTCAGGTCAAACCGGTAGGAACTGTATATGTGGACCAAGAATACCGGTATGATCCTCAAGCTTCTCCTTCAATGAAGAATGGGGCGTTTTACAGCAAGGAGCCTATACCGGCATCAAACATCAAACCAGTTGAGTGATTTAGGATTATAGATATCAACCCAATCAAACAGCACAACAGATTAATTAGTTAATAAATATCTGTATGAGAATCATTGAATTAAAGCCTGCATGCACCCGTTCTGATAAATCCGCCAGTTGTCGGGCAGCCGCATGGGTTTCAGCACCAAACCCCGCCAGATGTCATCCACGATCTGCTGCTGGACCTGTTCCATCTTTCTGCCAATCTCTGCCTTGCGTTTGATTTCCGCAGCCAGTTTCTCAGCATCGTATTCCCGGCCTGTTGCCCGCTCATAGGCCGTTTCCCAACCAAAAATCACAACCCGTATTCGTAGGTCATGCCCAGCGCCACGCAACGCTGGTAGGCAGCCTGAGTTTTGGCTTCCTGCGCACGCTGGCCCGCGGGGGTGACAAACACGCTGCCCAGGTAGCGATCTTCCTGACGCAGGGCATAATTGTATGCGGCCAAGGCCGTCTTCTGTTCCAGCGTCAAACGAGGCTTAGGTGCAGTGCGCATGTGCTTCTCCTTGCTCTCTATAGCCACACTATAGCACAACTTACAGCAGTGTCAACTGATATCGTCAACGTTCCACCAATACCCTGGTCACATATGCCGAGCGGTAGCGTCCGTCAACCCATTGTGGGATGCCGGTCCACTGGTTTTTCTCACGCTGGAAACCATAGTCTGCCAATGCCTGTTCAGCGTCATTGGGAGAAGCAAAATATCCCATAGACTCGCTCCTGGTGGTGCGGCCTTGACCGTCGAGCTCACATACCACCGCACTGTGGACCACAACGCAGGTAACTGTTGAGAAAGTCACAACGCTGATTCCTTGCTCTATAGCCACACTATAGCACAACTTACAGCAGTGTCAACTGATATCTGCGATAGAGATCAAGATTCCTTGACCAGTCGAACTTCAATCTCAATGTCTTCATATGGATGGATCACAGTGCTGTCGAGCGCGTCGCGCACCGCTTCTTGACGTGAACCATGATAGCCCACTGTGGTAGAGTACCACTTGCCGTCACGGTTGGGATCGTTTCCACGGATGGTAACTTCAAACTGATATGTAGGATTGGCGAACCAACTTCTCAAGTCCATGTTGATGCTTCCTTGCTCTCTATAACTTCATATTAGCACTCTTGAAGAGAGTGTCAACTGACAAATGCGGAGTTGACAACCAAAAAAAATCATGTGGCCGGTGCGGTATCTGCCCTTACAGGGGTTGCCCATGCTCCGTTTGAGGTTGATCAATCCTCCCCGGTGGTTCGTCAACAACCGGGCTTTCCTTACCACAATTCCTATTAGGGACTGCGCCTATTTCTCATGCAGTATAATAGTCTTAACAAAAGGTGTCTAGTCCTACTCTATAACAAGTTCCTCGGCCGGGATCTCAACAGCATGGTCAGCCATCAGGCTGCGGATGTCTCGCACACGCATTTCCAGGCTGGCCAGTTCCTGCACCAACTGATCTCGAGTTTTGATGTCAAAAAACAGGTCAAACACATAAGGAAGATTTTGTTCCATACCAGACTCCTTTTCGCTGCATCAACATAGCAGGCCAGAAAGGTGGTGTCAACCATTACCAATCAGTTTTATGCGGAGCGCCCTTGGGGTTGGTGCGATCCCAGTGGTGACGTGCCATGACGCTATAGTCCATCATTGATGTGCCGCTTTGTCCAGTGTAGGTTTCCTGATGCACTGTGACGCCGGATCGGTCCATCACAGTGAGGATGTAAGTGCCCCAGGGCTGAGATTGTGTCTGTTGGGTCATGTTGTGTCTCCTGTGTATGTCTCAAGCATAGCAGGCCAGAAAGGTGGTGTCAACCATCATCCCTTACGCTCACCTGTCTCAGGATCCCATACCAACATCAAGCAGCTGGCAGCTGACGCAGTGGTATCTACCAGATGCAGCTGGCTCCAACCGCCGTAGTCGCCCGACCGCAGGTAGCCTTGTGCCCAGCCACGTGCATCGTTGTAGCTGTTGCCATCATGCAGCACCGTACCATTGCCGTGCTCATCAATACCTTGTACCTCGTATCGCATGTGATCGGCTCCTTGCTTGCAGGCCCAACATAGCAGGCTGGGCCTGCGGTGTCAACCCATCACCGCATCGCCACGGGCATCTGGCAGGATATCGGTTGACGGCAGGACCCACTTGTGCTAGAAAAACACCAGCAGCAATACCGCTGCGCATATAAAAGGATCCGCACCATGTCCAGCTTCCGCACCAAGCTCAATGCAGTGCGTGTTTTGTCCCTGCAAAGCCGCATGTATTTCATGCGCCTGCGCTGGAGCAACCTCCGCCGTACCCGTGCGCAATCGGACTGCTACCGCACCGTTACCAACAGCTATGTGGGTGTGGGACAGGGCTTCCGCTGCATCACCCGCCCTGTCATCAAGCAGCGCGCCAAACAGCGTGCCTAGCAGCACAAACGGCAACAGCGCAAGCATTGCTGCTTGCGCTGTTGTTTGTGTTAACGATAGCGTCCCACAAAACGCTCGTAGTCAAAAAACCCGCAAATCTTCCCGTCGCGATAGTAAAGCATGACAGCTCCCACGTCGCGGCTAGTGTCGTAGTTGCACAAGCTCTCAAAACGATCGTGCAGCATCTCTTGCTTGTTTTCGTAGTCTTCGCGAGTTTTCACTTCGTCGCTGTAGTCGACATTGTATTGCTTGCTGTTGACAAAGTAATCTTCCTCATCTTCCCACACGTTGCCGTGCTCGTCGACGAATTCGTTTGCAGTGACAACTTGCATTGTTGCATACCCTTATTTGAATGTGAAAGAGCAGTAGCGTTGTAGCGTTGCAGCGTTAGCGTGCTGTGTTATGCACTTAGCAGCGCGTTGTGTGCTGCATTATGCATGTGCTGTTTTTAGCTGCTTGCGTTGCGCAATGCAAGCACAAAATGCGCTAGCTAGCAAAAAACTGCACATGCACGTTAAGCGCATTTTAAGCGTGCTACAAGCGTTTGCGCTGCTAGCATGTGCTGCACTAGCTGCTAGCATGTGCTGCACTAGCTGCTAGCGTTGCAGCGTGCTGTAGCACGCTTAAAATAGCTTGTAGCAGCATGTGCTATAGCTAGCAGCGCATGCACGCACACATGCAAACGCAAAACACATGCAAGCATGCGTGTCTAGCGTTATTTTTGCATGACAGCTATGTGCAGATTTTGCTTGCATTGTGCAGTGGGTGTGCTATTATACGGACATAAAGCAGCAACGAGGTGTGCGCAGAAGCCGAAATCTGAGCCCAACGTTGCGGGAACAAAACAAAAATCCGCACACAAAAAAAGCGCACCGTCAAGTGCGCTTTTAGTGGGGCAGCCCTGCGTTTTTAACGTCTGCCGCAAGCGGAAGATTTATTCCGCCGCCTCGCCGTTGGCAGCTGCCGCAGCAGCACGCTTGGCAGCACGCGCCGCTGCCATGCGCTCAGCAAAGCTCAGCTGTCGGGGAGCACGCTGCGCAGCAACGTACGCCTGCGCTTGCGCCCGTGTCATGGGCTCGGGCAGCGCCATCAGCGCCACTTCCTCAGCCCCGTGGTAGCGAAGCTTGTATTCGCGACGCGCAACAGACCCGGTGGCGACGCGGAAGGATTCCACGTTATTGAACTTGGCAGTGCCAGCAACAGTAAACAGCTTTTCCATTTTCAGCTCCTGTGTTGTGTTTTCCTATGTCCGTATAATAGCACATCTACGGACGGCGTCTACCGCGGATTTTGCATGCCAGCAGTGCAAGTTTTTCGCTTGCACTGCCGCAGGCAATTGTGCTAGCCGTTTTTCTCCAAGCGCGCAATCACGTCCTTCTTCACGTCCAGCTCCACCGTGCTGCACTTGTAATGCGCTTGCAAGCTCGCAAGCAGTTGGTCAATGTCCTGCCGCGTTGCGTAGTCGCTTACGTCCAGCTCTTCCAGCGGATGCTTGTGCACGGGCAGCGCATAGCTCACGCGCAGTTTGAAGCAGATGACAGCATTGCTGACAGGACGACGCTTGAAACGCAGCGTTGCGAAAAGCGTGCTTTGCATAGTGTCTGCTCCGTTGTGTTGTTTACAAGCGCATATTAGCACAAAACGCAGCGCTGTAAACTGCGTATTGTGCATGGCTACTATGTTAAAACATTACTTGACCTTGTGTTGTTTGCAACAACCTGCTTGTTACGTGACTGCAACAACAGAGTCAGGTTTCGGCTTCTGCGCACTGCTAGTTGCTGCTCCATGTTGCTGTTTAACAAGTGCATAATAGCACACAACGCAGCATTGTCTACTGCGTTGTGTGCAAGACTGCTATGCGTATTCTTCGCTACAGTTTTGTGCTGCGTATAGTTTGTTCGCTTCTTCGTTCGTTACCTTGTGCAGCGTAACGCCTTCTTCGCCCTGCTGCGCCATAAACGCATTGTCTTCCCACGCAGCGTTCAGCCATTCTGCGTTGTTTTCCACGTAGCCGTCATAGTCAATTTCCAGCAGTTTGCTTCCACGCAGCAGCCACAAGTTGTCTTCGTTGCATTTCACCCAATACACTTGTTTTTTATTGCGCATTGTGTCTGCTCCGTTGTGTTGTTCACTTGTGCATATTAGCACAATATTGATGCGATGCAAGCAAAAAATGCAGCACGCAAGCTTTTCTTTTTGCTTGCGTGCTGCACTTGTTTTCTGCTACGCTGCTACGTAGCCCCAGCAGTTTTCAGGGTCAATCCACGCGACATACTTGCCCTCGCGCTTATACACATACACTGGAAAGCCAGCGTCGTCTTCTTCATCGTGCTCAACTTGAGCAGCAAAATTCGCTAACCGATCTTCCAGATCGTCTCCTGCAATGTTGTGAACGTTTGGATCGTTACCGTTCAGAAACACGTCGCGGTCGTCGTCCATGTCTGGACCCCAACCATTTGTGTTCATCTCATTCACACGTTCGACATCGTATTCGATGCCCGAATCAGTCATGGCTCGCATGTGTTATCTCGCTTTGCTGCATGTTGCTCGCATGCACAACGCTGCGCACATTGCGCACGCTATGCGCTTGCGCTGCTTGCGCTTGCGTGTAGCTGCTTGCTGTGTGTGCGTTGCTGTGCATGTGCTGTTTGTAGCATATCACGCAGCAAACGCAAGCGCAAAATGCACTAGCAAGCAAAAAAACAGCACATGCACGCTAGCAGCGTTTTAAGCGTGCTACAGCGTGCTAAGCAGCAAGCAGCTAGTGCAGCACACGCAGCACATACAACGCGCTGTAGCACGCTTAAAACGTGCTTAGCGTGCTACAGCGTGCTAAGCAGCAAGCAGCTAGTG
>Ga0164297_10004409_pt1 | contig 12626 bp, 10 predicted proteins | sample GEODES058metaG_FD_113539 | JGI IMG/M metagenome (GOLD analysis project Ga0164297, IMG submission 113539) | Dystrophic lake water microbial communities from Trout Bog Lake, Wisconsin, USA - GEODES058 metaG | ecosystem: Environmental > Aquatic > Freshwater > Lake | place: USA: Trout Bog Lake... | reverse complement strand
GGTTCTTTCGCGGCGACTTCGGCCAATTTGATGATCGCGTCGATCACCGGCTGGAAGCCCGCATGGCCATGCATGACAGCGCCGAGCATGGTTTCTTCGCCAAGTTCCTTGGCTTCCGATTCCACCATCAACACGGCGTCGGTCGTGCCCGCAACGACGAGATCGAGCGAGGAATCGGCCATCTCGGCAAGCGTCGGGTTAAGCCGATATTGGCCATTGATATAGCCCACGCGCGCCGCGCCAACAGGGCCCATGAAAGGCACGCCCGACAGCGTCAAAGCGGCGGACGCTGCCACCATCGACACGATATCGGGATCGTTTTCGAGATCATGCGAGAGCACGGTCACGACGACTTGCGTGTCGTTTTTGTAGCCTTCGACGAAGAGCGGGCGGATTGGACGGTCGATCAAGCGGGAAACAAGCGTCTCCTTCTCGGTCGGACGGCCTTCACGCTTGAAATAGCCGCCGGGAATACGGCCAGCCGCGAAGGTCTTTTCCTGATAATTGACAGTGAGCGGGAAGAAATCGACGCCAGGCTTTGGCTCTTTCGCCGAGACGACGGTGGCCAGCACGGTTGTTTCGCCATAGGTGGCGAGCACCGCACCATCGGCTTGACGCGCGATGCGGCCGGTTTCCAGCACCAGCTTGCGGCCGGCCCAGGTCAGTTCCACTTTTTGAATATCGAACATGTGTTTTTTGGTCTTTCAGGTGGGCTCGCGAACCGCAACCCATCAGCAAGACGGCGGGAGGCTGGGCTTTGAAGGCACGCGCGGCGTGCACCAGCATCCGGCAATCCTGCTATGGTTTTACGACCCGGAGCAGGGTGAAAGGCCGAGATGGCATCCTATCCATCAAGGCCCGAGGAGAAGGCGAGACAGGGGCCGATCCCCTGTCACCGCGGGGTTAACGTGAAAATTGGGCCGCCATAAGGCGGCCCGGATCGGCTTAGCGGCGAATGCCAAGGCGCTCGATAATGCTCTTATACCGCGCTTCGTCCTTGCCCTTGACATAATCAAGGAGCGAACGGCGCTGAGACACCATCTTCAACAGGCCACGACGGGAGTGATTGTCCTTGGTGTGGCTCTTGAAATGACCGGTAAGATTGGCAATCCGCTCGGTCAGGATTGCGATTTGCACTTCAGGCGAACCCGTGTCGCCCTTTGACGTTGCATATTGCGCGACGAGTTCTTGCTTGCGCTCTGGCGTAATCGACATCGGACAATTCCTTATCAGTTGGAGACTTGCGGGCTCAAAACCCGCTTGATCCGCCGCAGGGCCGGGCCGGGATGTCGTCCAGCACGGTCCACGCAAACGGAAACGGCCGGGATCAGCCCCGGCGCGATGGGGGACATATACACGAAATTTGGCGGAAGGCGAGGGGAAAAGAAGGCTGAGCTCATCAGGGCTCAAGTCGCATCGTACGTTTCAGATACTGGTCAAACATCGGGACCGTAAATTCCGTATCGCCATGTTGCGGCGAATAGATCATTCCTTTCGCAATCAGTTTTGAACGCGTGGGCGCAACACTTGAAACTTTCACTCCCAACAGATCTGCAATATCGCCAGATCGCTGCGCTCCCTCTCCTAACTCAGCTAGCGCACGCAAATATTGCTTTTCAGACGGCGTGCAACGATCAAAGCGAACACGAAAGAAGCCATCATCAAGCGTCTTGATCGCAGCAACGGTTGCGCCTTGGATATGATGATCTTCAATCGGACTCGACTGCGCGATATTCCATGCTTCATATCCCCACTGTTGAAGAAAATATGGGTAGCCGCGGGTCGTTAATAGGATGGCGTTAAGCGCAGCGTCCGTGATCTCATACCCTTCGCTTCTAATGGGCGTTCGAATAGCCGCGCGAGCCTCCTCCTGTTCCAACGCCCCGACATGAGCATAGTCAAACAATCGTTCTGCGTACGATTTTGCCTGGCCCGCGAGCGCAAGAATTTGAGGTAACCCGGCTCCGACGATCATGAGCGGCAGTTGCAACTGATTAATCCGATGAATCGCCATTATAAGAGCACTAAATTCCGACTGTTTTAAGTACTGGAGCTCATCGATACAGACGACAAGACTTGTGCCCGCGGCTTTTGCCGCTTCGGCGATCACGACCAACAACGACGATAAATCTGCTTCAAGATCACCGCTGTCGGCCACGCCCTTTTCAGCTTCATTTCCCAAAATGAAGTCAAATTCTTGAAATTTGACTTGAATTGTTCCAGCAAAACTTCTCAGAACCCGCAATCCTCGCTTGGCCCGATCGCCTATATTGGCCATAAGATCAAGCGCAAACAATATCTTACGCAATGAGGGATATAAGAGTTGGCCAAGGGATTTACCCTCTGGCGCTTCAATCATGATGGTTTTGAATTGACGGTTCCGAGCAATTTCTTCGATACGGGTAAGAAGGACCGTTTTCCCAACGCCCCGCAAGCCAACAATAATGGCACTCTTTGCCGGTCGGCCTTGAGCAATACGGTCCATCGCGATTGTTACTTTTTCGAGAAGCGCTGCGCGACCAGCAAGTTCCGGCGGTGGATTTCCTGCTCCGGGGGCAAATGGATTACGAACGGGGTCCATATCAACCAATCTTACCCTATATTATCAAGGTTATTCAAAATCTGGTATAAATAGGTAACTCAGATTGATATATCTAAGTCTCTGAAAAATCAAGACTATGGATATCGCTATCATTTCAAACACGTGCAACGCCAAGCCATCGACAAGAGCTCCAACGCTTCATTGCCATTCGTATCACAAATTAAACACCCGCGTCGGCACAAGCGCGCCGTGCTCGACGGTGCCGATGGCGATGACGGTGCCTTCTGATACGGCGTAGGCCTGCTCGCCCTCGGCGGGGGCTTCGCGACCGCGCAAAATGGCGGATTGGCCGCGTTTGAGCCGCAAGGCTGCGTCGCGCGTGATGACGACCGCTGGCAATTCTAACAAACCGGTTTCAACTGGCCGCAGCGCGGACAACACGGCCTGAGGATCGGCTTCCAGCGAAGCGAATGTCACAGAATCGGCCTCGGTGAACGGGCCAACCCGCGTGCGGCGCAAAGCTGAGACATAGCCGTAACAGCCGAGCAAACGGCCGAGATCGCGCGCAATCGCGCGGACATAGGTGCCTTTGCCGCATTCGGCCTCGAGTTTTGCGGATTGGCCGTCAAAATCGACCATGCGCAGCGCGTGAATTTCCACCGTGCGGGCCTCAAGCTCGACCGTTTCGCCGCCTCGGGCGAGATCATAAGCGCGCTCGCCATCCACCTTAATGGCCGAATAACGCGGCGGGACTTGGGTGACTTGGCCGGTAAAGTGCGGCAGCGCCGCCACAATCGCGGCCTCGGAGGGACGCGCCTCGCTTTTTGCGACGATACGGCCCTCGGCATCATCGGTGTCGGTTTCAACCCCAAAGGTTACCGTGAAGGCATAGGCCTTTTCGCCATCGACCACATAAGGCACCGTCTTGGTGCCTTCGCCAAAAGCGAGCGGCAACAGGCCTGACGCCAAAGGATCCAAAGTGCCGGCGTGACCGGCCTTTTTCGCGTTCAACATGCGGCGCACAGCAGACACCGCATGGGTTGAGGTCATGCCGACGGGCTTATCCAGCACCACCCAGCCGTGAATATCGGCGCGCTGCTTTCGCTGTTGGGTCATCGGTGCTCAGTCCTCGTCCTGCTCATCAATCATGCGGCGCGGATTTTCGAGATCGCGGCGCACTTCGGGACTGTCGAGCAACGCATCAATTTTGGCGACGACATCGAGCGTTTCATCGGGCCTAAAGCGAATTTCGGGCGCGAATTTCAGATTGACCCGATGTGCCACTTCGCGCCGAATAAGACCGTGATGTTTGGCAAAGGCCTTGATTACCGCCTGTTCCATTTTCGGGTCATGCACGGTCAAATAGGCGGTGGCGATTTTGAGATCGGGTGACATACGCACTTCTGGCACGGTCACAATCGCTTTGGTGATTACGTCATCAACGAGCTCGCCGCGCAACACCATATCGGCAATCGCATGACGCACCAATTCGCCGACGCGCAATTGACGTTGAGAGGGCCCTTGCAGGCTTGCGGAATTTTTCTTCATCTTAAAAACCACCACGCCGGATTCGGACCGGACTGCCAAGATGATGGGACGAGAAACGGAGCCGCCGGAAAACCCAGCGGCTTGTCAGTGATCAGAGCGAGCGACGGACTTCTTCGACGCGATAACATTCAATGATATCGCCTTCGCGGATGTCCTGATAATTCTCGAACGCCATACCGCATTCCTGGCCGGAGCCCACTTCTTTGACTTCGTCCTTGAAGCGTTTCAGCGTCGAGAGTTTGCCTTCGTGGATCACGACATTGTCGCGGATCAAGCGGACATGCGCGCCACGCTCGACGCGGCCATCCTGAATGAGACAGCCCGCGACCTTGCCGACCTTCGACACCGCAAAGACTTGCAGAACACGCGCTTCGCCAAGACGCTCTTCGCGCAAGGTTGGTGCGAGAAGGCCCGACATCGCTTGTTTGATGTCATCCACGAGATCGTAAATGATGTTGTAATAGCGGATCTCGATGCCCGCGCGTTCAGCCGCATCGCGCGCTTCTTTGTTGGCGCGCACATTGAAGCCGATGATCGCGCATTGCGAGGCTTCCGCCAAAGTCACATCGGACTCATTGATACCACCGACGCCGGAATGAATGACGCGGGCTGCGACTTCATCCGTGCCGAGCTTATCAAGTGACGAGATGATCGCTTCCACCGAGCCTTGCACATCGCCCTTGACCAACAACGGAAACTCTTTGCGGCCACTGGTTTTCAGCTGTGTCATCATATCGGAGAGCGAGCCACGCGCCGCACCGGCTCTCACAGCCATGCGCTCGCGCTTCTGACGCTGACGATATTCCGTAATTTCACGCGCACGCGCCTCCGATGGCACAACGGCGAGACGATCGCCTGCCTCTGGTGCGCCATTAAAGCCGAGCACTTCGACAGGCACAGAAGGCCCCGCCTCTTTCACTTGCGCGCCAAGATCGGAAATCAAAGCACGAACGCGACCATATTCGGAGCCAGCGACAACAATATCGCCCGCATGCAACGTACCGCGTTGCACCAACACTGTCGCAACAGGTCCGCGACCGCGATCGAGTTTTGCTTCGATGACAGTGCCTTCGGCTTCGCGTTCCGGATTGGCCTTGAGATCGAGCAATTCGGATTGCAGCGCAATCGCTTCAAGAAGCTTGTCGAGATTGCGGCGTTCTTTCGCCGAGACTTCGACTTCGAGCGTTTCGCCGCCCATGCTTTCGACCTGCACTTCATATTGCAGGAGTTCCGTGCGCACGCGCTCGGGCTTTGCATCGGGCTTGTCGATTTTATTGATGGCGACAATCATCGGCACTTTCGCAGCCTTGGCATGATTGATCGCTTCAATCGTCTGCGGCATCACCCCGTCATCGGCGGCGACAACAAGCACGACGATATCCGTGACTTTCGCACCACGCGCGCGCATTTGCGTGAATGCCGCGTGGCCGGGCGTATCGATGAAGGTGATCAAGCCGCCTGACGGCGCTGGCACCTGATAAGCACCGATATGCTGCGTGATGCCACCGGCTTCGCCGCTCGCGACATTGGCCTTGCGGATCGCATCAAGCAAGGACGTCTTGCCGTGATCGACATGGCCCATGATCGTGACGACAGGTGGACGAGGTTGGAGCAAATCCGCCGCGTCGGTGACATCGAACAGACCTTCTTCAACATCCGATTCAGCGACACGCTTCACGGTATGGCCGAATTCTTCAGCGACCAACTGAGCTGTATCGGCGTCGATCACGTCTGTGATCTTGACCATCTGGCCTTGCTTCATGAGGAAGCGGATCACATCCACCGCGCGCTCGGCCATACGATTGGCGAGTTCCTGGATCGCAATCGCCTCAGGAATAATCACTTCGCGCGCAATCTTTTCTTTTTGCTCGGCCTGTTGATGGCCCTTCAAGCGTTGAACACGGCGCTTGAATGCCGCGACCGAACGGACGCGTTCTTCTTCGCCATCACCCGTGATGCTTGAGACGGTCAAACGGCCACGACGGCGATCATCATCCCGCGTCGGACGTTCTGGCTTTGCGGGAACCGGCACACGCGCAGCGGCTCCACCACCAGCGCGACGGGGCGCGCGACGCTCATCCTCTTCCATTTCCAAAAGCGCAGACCGGCGCGGCGGAATGGTGACGCGTTGCGGCGCGGGAGCCGCCACTGCTGCCTTATCGGGCGATTCAGCATCGCCCAAACGACGACGCGCTTCGCTCTCGGATTTCTTTTTCACTTCATCGTCGAAGCGACGGCGATCTTCTTCTTCGCGCTTGCGGGCCTCGGCGGCTTCGCGCTCGATCTTTTCAAGTGCTTCACGCTCGGCGCGCAATTTGGCTTCGATCTCGGCCTGTTTGCGCTCTTCTTCCTCGCGGCGGCGCGCCTCGATCAGAGCAAGCGAGCGGGCGTCGCGCTCATCTTCGGTCAAAGTGCGCAGCACCATGCCGGACGGTTGCGTGGCTGAAGACCGGGGAGCAGCAGGCTTTGGCGCCGGAGCGGCAGGGGCTGCAGGCGCGGCTGCAACGGGCTTGGGTTGCGGGGCTGAGGCTTCTTGCGGCGCTTCACCCGGACCGACAATGCGACGTTTTACCTTCTCAACGACAACCGCTTTGGTGCGCCCATGCGAGAAACTTTGACGCACAACGCCCTGCTCGACGGGCCGCTTGAGGCTCAGCGTCTTTTTCTGGGACATATGCAGCGTCTTGTCGCCGGTAGAATTATTATCGGTCATTCAGTCTCTATCCTCGCGCGGGGTCAGTCCCGCGTTCAATGTCAGCCGTGTTTCGATTAATCGCCAACCTGATCATCCGCGCTTGAACCGCGTCGATAGGCCTCGAGAAATTCCAAACGCTCAAGACAGGCGGCAGCGGCCGACCCATCCAGAAGCGCTGCATGTATCACATGTGCCCGCCCCAATGCCAAACTCAAATCGTCAGAAGGCAAAGGAGAAAGAACTTTTCTGCTCCCGGCTCCTGCGGAACCGGCATTCAAAACGGAGCCTGACAATTTCCTTACACCATCTGGTGCCGCATCCAAAGCGTGGATCACCGCGAGAACCCGCCCGCGCTGAAGCGCTTCTTCCACTTTGCCAAACCCCGCCACCAATTGGCCCGCTTTGTTTGCAAGGCTCAAAGCCTCGCGCGCCCGGCGGACCAACAAATCCTCAACCACTTGCGGCAAATCGGGTGCCGCTTTGGCTTCTGCCCGCAAACCGCGCGCAAACAGTTTTTTGCGCACCGCCTCGGCCACGGCCTCTCGCGTCGGTGTCACCCAGACGCCACGACCCGGAAGCGAGCCCTTGAGGTCCACAACGACCGCACCGCCCGGCGCGAGCACAAACCGCAACAGCGCGTCGCGAGGGGCTTTTCGCCGCGTGACGATGCAGGTCCGCTCCGGGCCTGTCTCTTCACGCTCGATTGCATCCTCCATCGGCGCGCTCCCTTCGGGCTGACGCGATCAGGCGTCAGCCTCAGCCTCGTCTTGCGCCACAGGAGCTTCGATCCATCCGGCTTTGACGCGGGCGTCCATAATCATGGCTTCGGCCTCGTCGCGTGACAGCTCGAACCCATCGAGATAACCGGCGTGACGGGTCGATTCCGAGCCTTTGCGCTCAGTCCAGCCGACGAGATCATCGGTTGCGCATCCGGCCAGATCTTCGACCGTTTTGACGTCGCTTTCGCCCAATTTGACCAACATCGCGAGCGTGACGCCGCTGATATCCTTCATCGCGTCCTCGACGCCCAATTCAACGCGGCGGGCATCAAGCTCGGCATCGCGGGCGGTCAAATAATTGATCGCGCGATTTTGAATTTCGGCAGCCGTTTCCTCGTCAAAGCCTTCGATTGTCGAGAGTTCGGAGAGATCGACATAAGTGAGTTCTTCGACCGAGCGGAAGCCTTCGGAGGCGAGCAATTGGCCGACAACCTCGTCCACGTCGAGCGCTTCCATGAAAATTTGCGTGCGCTCGGTGAATTCCTTCTGGCGGCGCTCGGATTCTTCCGCCTCGGTCAGGATATCGATATCCCAGCCGGTGAGCTGCGAGGCCAAGCGCACATTCTGGCCACGACGGCCAATGGCGAGCGAGAGCTGATCGTCAGGCACCACGACTTCGATGCGCTCGGATTCTTCATCCAACACGACTTTCGCGACTTCAGCTGGCTGCAGCGCATTGACGATGAAGGTCGCGACATCGGGCGACCAAGGAATGATGTCGATCTTCTCGCCTTGCAATTCGGCGACGACCGCCTGCACGCGTGAGCCGCGCATACCAACGCAAGCGCCGACCGGATCAATCGAGGAATCGCGCGAGATGACCGCGATTTTTGCGCGTGAACCGGGATCGCGGGCGACCGCCTTCACAGTGATGATTCCATCATAGATTTCAGGCACTTCTTGCGCAAAAAGCTTGGCCATGAATTGCGGATGGGTGCGCGAGAGGAAAATCTGCGGGCCGCGTTGCTCGCGCCGCACGTCGAACACGAATGCACGCACGCGATCACCGGGGCGGAACACTTCGCGCGGGATCAATTCGTCGCGGCGGATAATGCCTTCGGAGCGACCGAGATCGACGATGACATTGCCATATTCGGCGCGCTTGACGACGCCGTTGATGATTTCGCCGATGCGGTCCTTATACTCGTCATATTGGCGATCGCGCTCGGCATCGCGCACTTTCTGCACGATCACTTGCTTGGCCGATTGCGCGGCGATGCGGCCCAAATCGAAGGGTGGCAATTTATCAGCGATCACATCGCCAATCTGTGCGGCGGGGTTTGAGCGCTTGGCATCGACCAGAGCGATTTCAATCGAAGGATTGTCCACCGCTTCAACGACTTGAAGATGCCGCCAAAGGCGCAATTCGCCGGTCTTGGGGTCGATTTCGGCCTTCACATTGGTCTCTTGGCCATAGCGGGAGCGCGCGGCCTTGGCATAGGCTTCTTCCATCGAAGCCAGCACGATTTGCCGGTCAATCAGCTTTTCGCGCGCGACCGCATCCGCGATCTGGAGGAGTTCAAGTCGGTTTGCACTGACGGCCATCGGGAATTGCTCCTGTCGTCGTTAATTGCCGCGTTCCGCCTTCGCGGAACCGGATTTGGGGTTGGATTTTGTGGCTTTTTTTGGCTTTGTGCCTGATTTGGGTGCCGTTTCAGGCTCAGCTTCGTCTAATTCTGTGTCGTCATCGGATGGCGCACCATCGCGAAGCAGCGCTTTGCCGCGCTTTAACGATTCGCGGATCAGCTCATCGGTGAGCACAAGCCGCGCTTCACCGAGATCGCTCAGAGGGAGCGCAACAAAGCGCTCATCCTCGGACGGCGCGTCCTCGATTTCGATCAAGGTCTTGTTTTCAGCGACACCCCGCAAAATGCCGCGAAACCGCTTTCTGGCACCAAGCGGCACGCGCATTTCAATGCGGGCCTCATAACCGTCCCAACGTTCAAAATCGCTCACCCGCACGAGCGGGCGATCAATGCCGGGGGATGAAATTTCAAGGTGATAGGCCTTGCCAATCGGATCATCGAGATCAAGCGCGGGCGACACGCCGCGGCTGACGATTTCGCAATCATCGACGCTCATCGTGCCGTCTGGCCGCTCCGCCATGATTTGAACCGTGCAGCCATTGGTGCCGGTGACTTTGACGCGCACAAGGCGGAATCCGAGGTCGGACAGCGCAGGCTCCACGATCCGGGCGACGGCCTGAGCCTGCCCCGTTTCGCTCACCAATCTTGGCTCGTCCAATGCCGCGTTACTCACTGTCTTTGGCCACCTGAAAACAAAAAAGAGCGGGTCCGGTCGGGCCCACTCTCAAACAACCGGCTTATGCAAACCGCTATGAGATGTCATGAATGACAGGCACTCTCATACGCTTTTCGGAGAAATTTTCAAGCCTAAAACTGCGACGGGCATTTATACCTTTTAGTCACTCTTTGCGGGTTAGGATCGCGCCGCAAGGAGATCCCATGAACCCGATCGCGTCGCTCGTGGCGGATATCGAAAGCGCGCTCGGCGATGACAGCGGCGAACGGCGCATTGCGCTTTTGCGCAAAATCACGGGTCTTTTCATCGAGCAGGAGCCCGATCTGCACGACGACCATATCTCCGTTTTTGATGAAGTGATCTTGTGTCTGGCACTCGAAATCGAGATCGCTGCCAGAATTGAACTGTCGGAGACACTCGCCGATATCGGGCGGGGACCCAGACGAACGCTCAGCAATTTGGCGCTCGATGACCACTTCGAGGTCGCCAAACCTGTGCTTGAACGCAGTGCGTGCATCGAGGACAGTGATCTGGCGGAAGTGGCCCGCACACGGGCGTCTGAGTTTCTGGTGGCGCTCGCCAATCGGGAGCACTTGCCCGCCACCGTCACCGATATTCTCCTTGAGCGCGGCGATGACCATGTGTTGCGGCGGATTGCCGAGAACAACCGGCAAACTTTGTCGAATGAGGGTTTGCGGATTTTGGCCGAAAAGGCGGCGTCGGATTCAACTCTTTACCGGATTTTGCGCGGGCGGCCCGATCTCGCTTTGCGCCATATCGGTGCGATCATCGAGGCTGCCAAGCAGCGGGCGCGCAGCGAGATGAGCGACGTGACCGATGAGCCGGAAACGCTTGAACATGCGTTGGAGAGCGGCGCGGCACAGGCTTTGATCAATCCCAGCATTTTCGATATGATGAAGCCGGATGAAGACACAGCGCCTCATCGCGTGGTCTGGCCCGTCTGGCCCACCGATATCACACGGATCACGGCGCAACTCGAGCGCGGACAAATTTCTGAAGCGCTGGCGGGCATCGCCTCACTCGCCAATATGCCGCGACCGACGGTCGAACGCGCCTATCATTCGCCGCATAATGATCCGATCCTGTTTATTTTGCGGGCGATTGATTGCGAATGGTCGTCCGTCTTGGCCATTCTCACCGCGCGCCAAGGCAAGCCTTTGTTGCGCGATGATTTGGCACGCGCCCATGCGGGGTTTCATGCGCTGTCCAATGCGACGGCCAAACGGGTGATGCAATTTGTGGCGCGCCAACCGGTGACCACATCTGTTGAGCCTCGGACTCAGACCCGCTCAAACGTCAGATAAGAGGATTTGCGGCCTTCGCGTCGCGCCTTTTGCTCATAGCGCGTCGACTCCCATCCGGCCCAAGGCAGACGCCAATCGTCCGCGCGCTCGGCTGTCCAGCTGAATTGGGTTGAGCGGACAAGATGCGCCAAGGTCCAGCCTACATAATGATCAATATCGCTTGCAAAGCGGAATTGGCCGCCGGGCTTGAGACTGCGCGCGATCAGAGACACCGTCTCATCCGAGACGAAGCGTCTTTTGCGCTGCCGTCGTTTGGGCCATGGGTCGGGGTAGAGCAGATAGACGCGCTCACAAGCCGCGACGGACAGATGCTTGAGCAGATCAAGCGCGTCAGCATCATAGAGCCTGATATTGTGGAGATTTTCGCGCTCAATCGCGGCCAAGAGTTTGGCCATGCCATTGACGAAAGGCTCGCACCCAATAAAGCCGATATCGGGATTGGCGCGCGCCTCTTTCAAAAGATGCTCGCCGCCGCCAAAGCCGATTTCAAGCCACATGGCGCGAACAGGCGTTGCGAACAAGGCTTGAGCGGTCAGGTCGCTTGCGAGATCAACCCGCAAGCGCGGTAAAAGCGTTGCAAAAAGATCCTTCTGACCGGCGCGCAGAGCCTTGCCCTTGCGCCGGCCAAAAAAGGCCCCCGACCCTTGCTGTATCAAAGGGCGGCTTTGATCTGCGCGGCGATGTCGGTCTTCTCCCATGAGAAGCCACCATCCGCCTCTGGCTTGCGGCCAAAATGACCATAAGCCGATGTACGGGCATAAATCGGCTTGTTGAGATCAAGATGTTTACGAATGCCGCGTGGCGTGAGGTCCATGATCGTGTTTTGCGACAAGACGGCTTCAACCGCTGCTTCATCAACCTGCCCGGTGCCGTGGAAATCGGCATAGATCGACAAAGGACGCGCAACGCCAATCGCGTAGGACAATTGGATCGTGCAACGATCGGCAATGCCTGCTGCGACAACATTCTTCGCAAGATAACGCGCAGCATAAGCGGCCGAACGATCAACCTTTGTCGGGTCTTTGCCCGAAAACGCACCGCCGCCGTGCGGGGCCGCGCCACCATAGGTGTCAACGATGATTTTGCGGCCTGTGAGACCGGAATCGCCATCTGGACCGCCGATAAAGAACTTGCCGGTTGGGTTGATATGCCAAACCGTGTCTTTCGAAATCCAACCCTCGGGCAAGGCCTTGCGCACATAAGGCTCGACCAATTCGCGGACCTGATGCGAGGACATCGACTCGATCAAATGCTGATGCGAGACGACGATCTGAGTGACACCCACAGGCTTGCCGCCTGCATAGCGCACGGTCACTTGGCTCTTCGAATCCGGGCCCAAAACCTTCTCGGCATCGGAATGGCGGGCTTCGGAAATCAGGCGCAAAATTTTATGCGCGTAATAAAGCGGCGCCGGCATCAAATCTTCAGTTTCGCGGCAGGCATAGCCGAACATGATGCCCTGGTCGCCCGCGCCT
>Ga0164297_10004404_pt1 | contig 12644 bp, 11 predicted proteins | sample GEODES058metaG_FD_113539 | JGI IMG/M metagenome (GOLD analysis project Ga0164297, IMG submission 113539) | Dystrophic lake water microbial communities from Trout Bog Lake, Wisconsin, USA - GEODES058 metaG | ecosystem: Environmental > Aquatic > Freshwater > Lake | place: USA: Trout Bog Lake... | reverse complement strand
TCAATGAGAGCCAATTGGCCTTGGTTGAAGATATGATGTGGATGCGTGGCTATCTTAAAGCCGATGAAATGGCGGGTGCCTTTCACATCTTGCGCTCCAATGATCTCATTTGGTCGCGCATGATTTCAAATTACGCGATGGGCCAACGCGAGAAGTCGCTCGATATTATGCGATGGTCTGAAGATGCAACACGCATGCCCTATCGCATGCATTCGGAATATTTACGGCAACTTTATCTCGAAAATCAGCTCGCCGAAGGCGCGATGATCGTCGAGGGCGCGCCAGTGGTGTTGCGCGAAATCAAAGCACCCCTCTTTGCTGTCGGAACCGAATGGGATCACGTCGCTCCATGGCGTTCGGTTTATAAAATTCATCTTGCTGCCGAGAGCGATGTGACCTTTGTTCTCACCAATGGCGGACACAATGCCGGTATTGTCAGTGAGCCGGGCCATCTTGGTCGTCATTATCGTATGGCCACTCAAAAAGGGGGTGAGTCTTATCTCAGCCCTGAACGCTGGTTTGAATCGCATCAACCAATTGAGGGGTCTTGGTGGCCCGCATGGACCGCTTGGCTCGATGGCATCAGCGCGACTGAAGCGGATCCGCCGCAACTCGGCGCGCCTGCACTCGGCTATCCGATTCTCGGTCCCGCGCCGGGGCGATTTGTTCTCGGCTAGAGATCAAAAGCATCGCATTGCGCAAACGCAATGACTCTCACAGCGAAGTGTCCAACACTCCCAATCCCTTTTCTCACGCATAAGGAGCAACGACCATGAATGACAGCGATCTTCGTCAACTCGTGATTGATGAGCTTGAATTTGAACCCAGCGTCGATGCCGCCAATATCGGCGTGGCTTGCAAAGATGGCATTGTCACACTCACCGGCTTTGTTGCGAGTTATGCCGAAAAAATGGCCGCCGAGCGGGCCGTGCGACGCGTCAAAGGTGTCTATGGCATCGCCCAAGAAATCGACATCCGCTATTCAACCGATAAGAAAATCAATGATGATGAAATTGCGCGTCGATGCGTCAATATTATCGCATGGGATACGACGCTGCCGGATGACAAAGTCAAAGTGAAAGTCGAGCGTGGTTGGGTCACGCTGTCAGGCGAAGTGCCATGGCATTTCCAGCGCGTTGCGGCTGAAGCAGGTGTGAGAAAAATTTCCGGCGTGACGGGCATCACCAATCTTGTGACGATCAAGGCGCGCGTTCAAGCAACCGACATCAAAGCAAAAATTGAAGACGCCCTCAAACGCAATGCCGCGATTGAAGCTGGCGGGATTAGAGTCATTGTGACGGATTCCGGCGTCCGCCTCGAAGGCAAAGTGAGCGATTGGCGCGAGCGTGAGCTGATCGAAAAGGCCGCTTGGAGCGTGCCCGGCGTGATGGCGGTCGATGATCGCTTAACGCTCTAACCCAAAGCAGAGACGAGCCGCGTTACCAGCGGCTCGTCTCTGGTTTCTCATGACAAGCGATAGGCACGTCGCGCAGTGCCGCGCCAGAACTGGTCTTGTTCGTCGTCACTGGCGCTCGCAAGCGGCGCATCGACAACATCAACCCATTTTCGATAGGGCACTGCCAAAGTGCACACAGTCCAGTCAGAGCCAAACATCAGCCGATCAAAACCGAACATATTCACCGCATGATCGATATAAGGTGCCACCTCAGCGGGCGTCCAATGCGTGTGATCAGCTTCTGTGACAACGCCTGAAAGTTTGCATACAACATTGGGCAATCGAGCGAGGTCTTTCATCTGCGAGGCCCAAGGCTCGAACAAACCATTGCGAATATCAGGCTTCGCGCAATGATCGAGAATGAAGGAGACATTCGGGCAGCGTCTGATCAACTCAATCGCATAGGTCAATTGCCAATGTTTGATGCAGAGATCAAAGCTCAAACCATAGCGCGATAACAGCCGCACGCCGTCAACAAAGGGCGACGAGAGAATAACCGACGGATCCGCTTCTTGCTGGATCAAACGCCTGATGCTTTTAACAAGCGGCAAGGCTGCAAGCGCTTCGAGATCACGCGCAACATCCGCACCGTTATGCACGGGAGCATGGGCAACAATAGCCTGAATCCGCGGCTCGTTCTGAGCTAAGGCCGCAATAAAGCGCGCCTCGGTGAGATGATGGCCAGGATCGGCATCGACTTCGACAAAGACCAGCCCCTCAACAGAAACGTCGCCGCGTGCCGCATCAAACTCCGCCATCAAAGACCGATGATTGAGTGCCGGGACATGTGCCATCCAGCCATAGGGCACGCTCTGCGTGTCATAGAGATGCACATGCGAATCGATAATCGGTCCCCGTGGCACGGTGTCCTCCTGATGGCTTATGACGGAGCAACTATCCCTCGCAGGCCATCAAATCGCAAGGCCGCGCGGCCTCAGTCACACCTTTGCGGGCGTATCAATCACCGCGATGCTCGGCGTCTCAGCCTCAAGGCGAATAAAAGTAACGCCTTCGGCCAGCAAGCGGCGCACGCCCTCGCTGACGCCCGGGCCCGAGAGACGATGCGGCTGGTTCATATGCGCGATGATCACGTCGCCATCGACCGCTTGCTGGATTCGTGCGGCGACCACGGATGCGGGCAGGGACGCGCCCATATCGGCATTGAGCGAAAATCCCGCAACCGACAGACCCATGGTCTCGATCACCGGAAAGGCTGCGGGGCTGTAAAGCGCCGCCGCCCCACGATACCAAGCAGGGCGCTGCCCGGTTGTTTGCACAATCGCATCCTCACCCCGCGCAATTTCGTCCCGGATCGCATCGGTATCGCCAGCCACCTTAAGGCCAAACACAGTCCGCTGCCCAAGCACTGCGGGAATATGCTTCGCACCATGATTGCCGATGCTGAAAAGGTCCGGATGCCGCAAAATCACGTCAAGCCCACGCGGATTCGCATGAATCCAAGCCCCGGTCATGAACAAAGTGGCGGGTACCCGCCAGGCGATGAGATTGCTGATCAGCGCTTCGTCAAATCCGCCCGGGCACGCATCGAGCGTCAAAGCAACCGTGCGCGCGCCATGCCCCGCCGTCTTCAGCGTCAAACGCGGCTCGAGCAATGCCTCTCCGGCTTCCGCGCCAAGGGCAGGCACGAGGCTTGCCATCCCAGCCGCTCCGACCCCCGCCAGAAATCCCCTGCGGGACAGCCGAGGCACTTGGCAGCAAGGGCATTCCCCTCCGGATACGGCTGATAGACCTGTCGGCTCGCAGCGCAAATTCATGGCACTCACAATTCCCGATTTATTCTTGCGTCGAGATCGGTTACATGAGCTTCACAAACAATCCGTAAAAATGCCTCCTGAGTTCAGTATTGTGCAGGCGTGGGTTCGGTACAGTGAATGGGTTCGTAAAGAAGGGTCTTATGCCGTCCGTTGCCATTTCTCATCCCGGGCGTCTGGTACTGGCACTGATTCTCGTGCAGTATGCCGTGTTGGTTGTATTTCCGACACTGTTCAGCAATGCGCCCCCGCTTGACGTGGTTGAGGGCCTGGTCTGGGCGCCGCATTGGTTGATCGGCACGTATAAGCACCCGCCTTTGCCAGCATGGCTCATCGAGATTTCGGTCCTTGTGACCCGGAACCCGATCCTCGGCCCCTATTTGTTGGCCCAGCTCTGTATGGGGCTCAGCTATTTCTTCATCTATCAGATCGGAAAACTGCTGATGGATGAGCGCCGCGCGGCGGCAGGCACTTTGCTAATGGCAGGCACCTATTATTTCACGGTGCCGACGCCAGAGTTCAATCACAATGTGGTGCAAATTCCGCTCTGGGCCGGAACATTGTGGCTCTTCACATTGTTGCGCCGCGATCCGCAAAACTGGCTCTCTTGGCTCATGTTCGGTGTCATGAGCGGTGTTGGCCTTTATGGAAAATACACCTTCAGCATTTTGATTGTCGCGCTGATAGGGATCGCATTTTTTGATGCTCAAATGCGGACGGCTTTGAGAACACTGAAACCCTATGTCGCAGGCGCGATTGCGATCCTCTTGTTTCTACCGCACATGATCTGGCTGGTTGAAAATAATTTCGAGCCCTTTTCTTACGCAATCCAGCGTGCGGACGCAGGCAACGCGTCCAATCCACTCACATTTCTCGGCGCACAATTGGCCGATAATCTGCCGATGCTTATTGTTTTAGCGATCGTTGGCCTCGGCGCGTTACGACGCGCGAAGCCGCTGAAGATCGCCTCGTCGGATCTGACTTATCTGAGGCTCATCACATTCTTGCCGCTTATCATTCTGACCCTTGGCTTCACTTTTGCGGGTGCATCGCTGAAGACAATGTGGGGCATGCCGATGTTTATAACCGTCGGACTCTGGATTGTATTTGAATTGAAGCGTCCTTGGACTGACGCACAACTTGCCCGCCTCGCCGTAACAGCCTGCAGCATAGTTACCCTTGTCGGCATTGGCTTTGCGATTGAAGCCATTCACCCCTATGGCGATATGCCACAACGGACCAATTGGCCGATGAAGGAATTATCGAACAAGACCCTTGCGCTTTGGAATGCAGCAACGGATAGGCCGCTCGTCTATGTGGGCGGCGACGGCTGGACTGCAGGACTGGTTGCCGTGGGCATGACACCGCAGCCGCTTGTGATGATCGGGACCGATGCCAAACGCTCTCCTTGGCTCACTTTGAGCGATGTTAAAAACAAAGGCTTTGTCCTTGTCTTCCAAGATGATCGCAATCCCCCTGACTTCTGTGGTGCTGACGCGATCAAATCGACAGTGCCGCTGTCCGAGCCTTTTATTCCAGCGGCTACTGTGATCATCTGCCCGCCGCAATCTGCGAATTGACCCAGCTATTCAGCCGTGGTGAAACGCGTTCGCCCTGATACGATTCGTAGAGAAAATGGTTTTTCGCGTCGATGTGGCGCCTCCCTAACGATGTGAGACCCTTAGTCGATGCGTTCCATCATTTTGATCCGTCACGGCCAATCGACCTTCAATGCGCATTATGAAGCAACCGGACAGGACCCGGGCCATATCGACGCGCGGCTGACTGAGAAGGGCGAGACACAAGCCAAAGCCGCGTGTGACGCCCTCGCCGACCATGAGATTGATCACGTTGTCATGTCGCCATTGACCCGCGCCATCCAAACGGGATTGCATATTTTTGGTCACCGTCCCGTCACATTCGAAGTGACATGCAAACACCGCGAGAGGCTCGAGAGCAGTTGTGATGTGGGTCGCCCGCCTCACCACTTAAAGGCCGATTTCCCGCATCTCGATTTCGCGCATCTCGATGATCCGTGGTGGCATCACGAGCCCAACACGCAAGGCGCGTTCGCGACCGAGCCCCATCATGTGTTTCAAAAGCGCGTCGAAGAATTTCAAGCCTGGCTCACGGCCCACCCGGCCAAACGCCTGGCCGTCATCGGCCACGGCACATTCTTCTATCATCTGACAGGGCACTGGATGCAAAATTGTGAGATTTTGCATTGGAGCCCATCCAATTAAGCACGGCTCGCTGACAAGACTCTTTCATTGTTTCGCGCGTATAAGCGCCAAAAGCCCTCTTTAATCATCGAAAGCCTCAATGACTCAGTCCCCTCTGCCGACGAAAACCATCTGGACGATCCTCACCGGAACAATGATCGCCATGTTTTTAGGCGCGCTTGATCAGACGATCATCGCCGCCGCGCTGCCAACCATTGCGCGCGAGCTTGGTGATTTTAATTCCATCTCATGGGTCGCGAGCCTCTATCTTCTCGCCACAACGGCAGTAACCCCGCTCTATGGCAAGATCAGCGATATTCACGGACGCCGCGTGACAATGCTGGCGGCGATCGTCATTTTCGTCGTCGGCTCCATCGCCTGCGCGCTTGCGCCGACAATGCTGGCTCTCATCCTCGCGCGTGGCTTACAAGGGCTTGGCGGTGGCGGCCTGATTTCGCTCGCGCAGACGATCATTGCCGACATCGTTGCCCCCAAAGAGCGTGGCAAATATCAAATCTTTTTTGCCAGCGTCTATCTGCTCGCAAGCCTTATGGGGCCGATGCTGGGCGGCTTCCTCACCGAACATCTGCATTGGTCATTGATCTTCTGGATCAATGTGCCGATTGGCCTTGTTGCTTGGATGATGACATCCAACACGCTGAAACTGCTGCCTGCGCATCACCGTCCGCACAAGCTCGACATCCCGGGCGCGGTGCTCATCGTGATGGCGACCGTGACCCTGATGCTGGCGCTCGACCAAGGCGGCAGCCGGATGCCATGGACATCGCCTTCGATTTTGGGCCTGCTCGCTCTCTCAGCGCTTCTTTGGGTGCTGTTTGTGGCGCGCATCCGTACCGTGCATGAACCGCTTATTCCGGTGGAAGTGCTCGCAAATCCGGTTGTCTCAAGCGCCACCACAGCTGCTTTGTTCAGCATGGGCACATATGTGGCCACGACGATCTTCATGCCGGTCTATTTCGAATCCGCGCGGTCGATGAGTGCGGCTGATTCGGGGCTTGCTTTAATTCCCTTCATGGTTGGCACAGTCGTCGGTGCCACAATGGCGGGGCAAACCATGGGGCGTATTACCCATTATAAGCGCCTGCCTCTGGTCGGCACCTTGGTGGCGGCAATCGCGGCGCTCAGCATCGCCTTCTTTCAAAATCGCATGTCGATTGTTGAACTCGAAGCCCTCTTCACAGTCATCGCAATTGGCCTTGGCACTGTGTTGCCGACCACAACGGTCGCGATCCAAAACGCGGTCAAGCCGCATCAATTGGGCACAGCGACCGGCGCGATGAATTTCTTCCGGCAACTTGGCAGCGCATTGCTCGTCGCCGTATTCGGGACAATTTTGCTGAATGCGGGCGAAACAGCACCAAGCTCGGCAAGTGCAGCGGGTGATCGCTTCTTCGTGATGTTCGTCGCAACCAGCATCGGCTTTGCCATCGCCTTTGTTGCATTGCTGTTCATGGAAGAAAAGCCGTTGCGTTCCAGCGCGAAACACGCTGCCGAAGCAATCATGGTGGATTAGGCTTTTCTAACCGCCCATCACCTCGAGGCCAATCTCAGCAAAGCGGCGCGCGAGCGGTGCAACCTCGGCGGCATTCCCGCCCGCCGCATTGCCTTGTCGTGCGCGATCGGCAATGCCAACAAAAATCACTGCGAAGCGAAACAACGCAAAGGCAATATGAAACGGCAGCAGCGGCGGGCAGTGTTTGGCATGCATCATATAATGCGCGACAAACTCCTCTTGCGATGGAATACCAAGCGCCTCGTGATCTAATCCCGCAATGCCGCCATAATCTTGCGGCCTGCAATGCCAGGCCATCGCAGCAAAGCCGACATCAGCGAGCGGATGGCCGAGCGTTGCCAATTCCCAATCGAGAATACCGATCACGCGCGGCTCTGTCCGGTGAAACATCAGATTGCCCATCCGATAATCACCATGGGCCAAGGACACTAGGCCATCATCTTTTGGCCGCGCGTTGGATAAAAGATCAATCAATCGATCAAGCGCGGGAATATCATCCGTCGGGGACTCATCCCATTGCTTCGACCAGCGATTGAGTTGCCGCTCAAAATAATCCCCGGGACGGCCAAAATCACCAAGGCCTACAGATGACGGTTCCACCGCATGAAGCCGCGCCAAGGTTTCAGCCATTGCAAGATAAAGCGCGCGCCGCTCATCACGCGATACGCCCGGCAAGGCGGCATCATGAAACACGCGGCCCTGCAAACGCTCCATCAGATAAAAAGGCGTGCCGAGAATGGACGGATCCGGCTCGAACAACACCGGCTTTGGCACCGGTACATCAGTTTTCGATAAAGCATCAAGCACACGATATTCGCGATCAACCGCATGCGCACCTTTCAAGATTTGCCCATTAGGTTGTTTGCGCAGCACAAGCCGCGCGGCTCCGGTCGTTACAAAATAAGTGGGATTGGATTGCCCACCGCCAATCCGTTCGACATCAAGCAAAGGCACACCGAATTGGTTGCGCACAAAGGCATCGAGGGCAGAACTTTCGAAATCAAACGCCATGCTCACGTCTCAACCGGCCATTGCCAGAACGCATCACCCTCTTCGGCAAGAAAGCGATGCAAGACCATTTTGTGCACTTCATCCGCACCATCGACAAGGCGTGCCTGCCTCGCATAGCGATAGATCCATTCGAGCACCGTGTCGGTTGAATAGCCGCGCGCGCCATTGATCTGGATCGCGACATCGGCGGCATCATGCAGCACTTTCGCGACATGCATTTTCGCCATCGAGATTTCTTTGCGCGCGAAAGAGCCTTGATCAAGCGCCCATGCGGCTTTCATCACCAGCAGGCGGCCGATCTCGATCCGCATCGCGATATCGCCGAGCATCATCTGCACGCTTTCGCGCTCGGCGAGCTTCACACCAAAGCCTTCGCGCTTTGCCGCATAATCACGCGCAATCTCGACCGCGCGTTTCGATAAGCCCAACCAGCGCATGCAATGGGTGAGCCGCGCGGGGCCAAGCCGCACCTGCGTGACTTTCAAGCCGCGCCCGACACCACCTAATATATTGTCTTCTGACACAACGAGGCCATCGAATGTCAACTCGCAATGGCCGCCATGTTCCTCAGGCCCCATAATGCCGATGCGGCGCGTAATCTCCCAACCCGGCTGGTCTTTGTGAAAGAGGAATGCCGTCAGGCCATGGCGCGGATCATCCGATGTCCGGGCAATCAAGATAAAATGCGAAGCCTCTTCGGCGCCCGTGATGAACCATTTACGGCCATGGATAACGTACTCCGCGCCACGCTTTTCAGCGCGTGTCTGGATCATCCCCGGATCGGACCCGCCGCCGGGATGCGGCTCCGTCATCGCGAAAGCCGAACGCACTTTGCCCTCGACAATCGGGGCAAGCCACCGCGCTTTTTGCGCGTCGGTGCCGAGCGCCTCAAGCACCATCATATTGCCATCATCGGGCGCAGCCGAGTTGAACACGGCGGGCCCGAAGATCGAGCGGTTCATCGCCTCATAGCACACCGCCATGCCGACTTTGCCGAGGCCTTTGCCGCCTGTCTCCGGCTTTAATTGCAGGCACCACAGGCCTTCGGCACGGGCCTTGTAGCGCAAGTCTTCAAGCAGTGGCAGGGTGATGTTGCCATGCCCGTCGTAAGAGGCGGGATCGCTTTCCAATGGCAGGATATGGGCATCGACGAAAGCCGCGATGCGCGCGCGATAATCCTCTATCTCGGGTGAAATGCGAAAATCCATACGCTGTCCTCTCGTTTTGAGCTTATGATCGCCGAGGCTTACTGCCAAGTGTAGCCTTTACGCCGCACGTGCGGCAGCCAGAGCGGCCAATACGGCTTTGGGATCGCGCGCGAGCAAGATCAACAAAGAGCGCCCCGCTGGGTCAATACTGTTGCGGCCTTGTTCCCAATTGCGCAAAGTCGCGACGGGAATACCAATCGCGTCCGCGAATTGTTCCTGCGTCATATTCAATCGGCGACGAAGATTTTTGGGCGCGATGATCTGATCAAGCGTCACTTCCGCAGCCGTGTCAGGGTCCGCGTTGATGGCGTTGGCAATCGCCTCATCGGATGCCTGTTGCAATGCAGGGCGACCGCGCTTCGCTGCTCGAATATCGTCTAGCGATTGACGAATGATTGCCATATCTCCCGCTCCTTTTTACTGGCGTGACGGGCCGAGATAATCCGCCTCACCTCACCACGGTCGGTATAGACCACGACCAACACAACATGATCGACTTCGCCAATCGCGATCATCCGCTCTTCACCATAATCCTTGCGGTCATCAATCACAGTTTGGACAGGGCCGTCGAAAATCAAGGCTGCACTTGCAAAATCAAGCTGCCGCTCTCGTAGATTCCGATTGCTTTTGGCTTCATCCCACTCGAAAAGCATATGGCAGAAACTACGCTATTCGCGTATTTTTGTCTATCGCTATTTTCGATCACCGAAACCGATCCGTCGCTTCAACCAAGGCCGAAAGCGTGCCGGGTTCGCTCGCAGCATGGCCGGCATCGGGGATCACGCGGAAGTCTGCCTCGGGCCAGACGGCGTGAAGGTCAAACGCATTTTTGACCGGCGTGCAGACATCATAGCGCCCGTGAATGATCACACCGGGGATGGATTTTAACCGATGCGCATGCGCCAAAATCCAATTATCGCGATCAAAAAATCCGCGACGGACGAAATAATGGCATTCGATCCGCGCGAAAGCGAGCGCATAGGCCTCTTCGCCAAATTGCGACACACGCGCAGGATCAGGCAGCAGCGAAATGGTCGTGCCTTCCCATTGGCTCCATGCGCGCGCGGCAGCAAGGCGAACCGAGGCATCCTCTGATGTGAGACGTTTATAATAAGCAGCAATCATATCGCCGCGCTCATCCTCAGGGATCGGCGCAATGAAGGACTGCCAAGCATCAGGGAAGAGATGATGGCAGCCGCTTTGATAGAACCAAGCAAGCTCTTCATGGCGCAGCATGAAAATTCCGCGCAACACCAATTCACTCACGCGCTCGGGATGCGTCTCAGCATAAGCAAGCGCAAGCGTTGAGCCCCATGAGCCGCCAAAGACTTGCCAGCGCTCGATACCGAGATGCTCGCGGAGTTTCTCAATATCGCCCACCAAGTCCCATGTCGTATTCTCGCGCAATTCCGCATGCGGCGTTGAACGGCCCGAGCCACGCTGATCAAACAGAATGATGCGATAGGCTTTCGGATCATGAAAGCGCCGCATGAAGGGTGTTGCACCACCCCCCGGCCCGCCATGCAACAGCACAACTGGCTTGCCACGCGGATTGCCACATTCCTCAAAATACAGCTCATGCACATCCGACACGCGCAACCGAGACACGCGATAAGGAGAAATTTCAGGATAGGCTTGCCGCATGTCCGTCATGGTCTCTCTTTCACGCTCTAAGCCGCTCGTTTTTCGGGTCCCATGCCACATCGTCGAGCACACGCATCTTGCACAAGTTGCCCATCATCATGACATCGAATTCGGTGCCGGGTGCCGCAAGCTTCGGATCAACATAGGCGAAGGTCAATGACTTCTTCACCGCATGGCCATAGGCACCGCCGGTGGTGATGCCGACAAGCGCACCGTCTTTATACACGGGCTCATTGCCATAGGCATCATTATCCAAGGCATCGACTTCACAATAGACAAGCTGGATGCGCGCGCCCTCTTGTTGCGATTTCAACGTGCCCGCTTTACCGATGAAGTCCTTGTTGAAATCGACGAAGCGATCCATCGCGCCTTCGATCATCGTCACTTCATTGGTGAGTTCCGAGCCCCAGCCGCGATAGGCCTTCTCCATGCGGAGCGAATTCATCGCATAGGTGCCGAAGAGCTGGATGCCATGCGAGGCACCAGAGTGCATCAGCGCGTGATAGATCTTCGGCATCTCGGCCATCGGGCAATGCAACTCCCAGCCGAGTTCGCCAACATAGTTGACGCGGATCAGACGCACGCCCTTCGCACCAGCAACCGTCGCTTCTTTACCCGTGAGCCAACGGAAGCCCGCATTGGTCAGATCAAGGTCGGTGAGGGGGCTAAGCACATCGCGCGCTTTAGGCCCTGCGAGCACAAGCACACCATACTCATCGGTGACATCGGTGATCGTAACCTGCTCGCCCTTCTCGATGCGCCAATTGAGTTGATCGAAATCGTGTAACTGCGCGACGGCCGCCGAGAGCACATAGAAATGATCGTGGGCCAAGCGCGTGACCGTGATCTCGCTCTCGATAAAGCCATTGGCATTCAAGAGATGACCCAGAATAACGCCGCTATCTTTTGCCGGAATCTTGTTGGCACAGATCCGTGAGAGATAAGAGAACGCATCAGCGCCCTTCACTTCGAATTTCGAGAAGGTCGAGAGATCCATCAGGCCGACACGGTTCCTGACCGCATCACATTCGCCCTTTACCGCGTCCCACCAATTCGAGCGCTTGAAGGAAAACACTTCGCCCTGCCCGCTTCTGTCATACCAGCGCGGACGCTCCCAGCCGAAGATTTGGCTGAACTGCGCGCCTTCATTTTTAAGCGTGTCATAGAGCGAGGATTTCCGGATACCACGCCCGACCGTGTGCTGCTCACCGGGTTTGTAGCAATAATACATGTGGTGATAATCGGCGATGGAGACTTCTTCCGTGTACTCCTTATCCGCCCAATTGCCGAACCGGCGCGGATCGAATTCGCGCATATTGATCTCCGATTGGCCATGCACCATCCATTGCGCGAGATATTTTCCCGCGCCGCCGCCTTGGCAAATGCCGATGGAGGCACCGCAATGCATCCAGTAATTTTTCGGTCCCGGTGCCGGGCCTGAAAGATAATTGCCGTCCGGCGTATGCGTGATCGCGCCCGAGATAATGCTCTTCACACCCGCCTTCTCAAACAGCGGGAAGCGCTCTATGCAGCGTTCGAGATAGGGCATCAGGCGATCAAGCTCTGGCGCAACCAACTCGCTTTCAAAATCCCAAGCCGGTGGTTTGCCATCCCAGCAGACATGCGCCGTGCCGGTTTCATAAGGCCCGATCAGCACGCCATTGGTCTCCTCCCGCAGATAGGCATGCGACCAGGGATCACGCACCACCGGCAGTTCCGGCTTGTGGTCGATCAGCTCCTGCAACGGCTCGGTGATCAGATAATGATGCAGCATATTGGCGATCGGCACATTGTGTC
>Ga0164297_10004403_pt1 | contig 12645 bp, 6 predicted proteins | sample GEODES058metaG_FD_113539 | JGI IMG/M metagenome (GOLD analysis project Ga0164297, IMG submission 113539) | Dystrophic lake water microbial communities from Trout Bog Lake, Wisconsin, USA - GEODES058 metaG | ecosystem: Environmental > Aquatic > Freshwater > Lake | place: USA: Trout Bog Lake... | reverse complement strand
GCCGCAATATACTGATCTTGCTTACCAGAAGGTTCTTTTAACTTTGTAATCTCTATGTCGCATGCCTCTTCGGCTATTGCAATATTGCCCGTATCAACGTTCTTGTAACTTCTCAGCGCCTTTAAGAGCCCCACGGTAAATGAACCCGAGGAGCCTAAGCCTGTTCCAGCCGGGATGTCTGCCATCGACGATATTTCAAGGCCCTTCCAATCACCAGTAGCTTTGAGCGCTTCCCTAATAATTGGATGAGTAATTTCGCCAACGGATTCGACGTTCTCTAATTGGCTATATTTCAACAACAGTTTGTTCTCAAAGTTCTCATGAGCTGCAATGTAGATGTATTTATTAATTGCAGCTGTGACCAAAAAGCCGTGGCCATTTTTTTCATAATACGATGGAAGGTCGGTTCCCCCTCCACCGAGTGATATCCGTAGTGGAGTTCTAGTGATAATCATTTGCGTATGCTTTCTCTATGATTGTAAGAGTACTAATTGCATCTGAAATTGTCGCTCCAATGGGTATTGACCCTTTTGTTGAGCTAATGAAGTCATTAATTTCGAGCGCAAAAGAGTTATCTGATTCTTCAAAATGCCAGTTTGTAGCGACGGGGGGGCCCATCTCAGGCAGCATTTGGAATAACGTGACTTCTTCTGTGCCGTAACTACCTCCAAGACCTCGTATATCTATCTTTGCTGTTTCGAGGGTGATTTCAAATGAGAATGTGTTCTTCCACTCTGACCAAGATGCATGAAGCCATGCGAAGCCCCCACACTTTGGCTCCAAAGCTATGAAGGCGTTATCCTCAACATCCATCTCCCAATACAGGGTAGGAGTATGCGCAAAAGCCAACGTAGAGGGACCAAAAAAGAACTTCACCAGATCAATTAAATGACTTCCTTGGTCTAAGAGCTCGCCCCCACCAGAGATTTCTCTATCGGCACGCCACTCATTTTCATAACCAATACGTCCACCGTGACCATATCTGGCTCTGACCCAAAGGAGACGGCCATATTTATCGCTCTCAATTATCTCTTTAGCCTTCAGGATCCCTGGATGGAATCGATGGTTAAAGCCAACTGAAATCATTAAATTATTATCTATTGCCAGACGCTGAAGCTCGAGTAGTTCGCCAGAACTAATTCCCCCTGGCTTTTCAATCAACACGTGCTTTCCTGCCTTGAGCGATGCCAGCGCGCAAGTAGCGAGTGAGGAGTGAGAGGTGGCAATTATGACTGCATTAATACTTGAATTAGAAAGCAACCCTTCAAGGCTCACTGCGACCTCACAGTTTGATAATTCCCCAGCCAGCTTTGCCGATCTATCAAGATTTGGGTCGAAAATTGAGAGAACCTGACAACCGCTAGGCATTCCGAGTGCGCGCTTCCGTCCAATGAGCCCGGCACCAATAATCCCAAAACTAAGTTTATTGGTGTCGCTCATTGAAGTGCTCCGTAAAGATCTCCGTCGATTCTTCTAAATCTAAAAGAATGATTGTCCATGACCTTCTCGCTACCCTGGTTCAGAATACGTTCAACATCCCATCTTGCACTCAATATTCTTCCATTGATGTTTGATGATTCGGGTGAGAGCAAAAGATCTAACAGGGTGAAATAACCTTCCAATTCATTAGAAATGGTCATCCCCTGCCTACCTGAAACCTCTGAGAACAATGCACTACCTGATCTCTCTTCACCAGCAGTCAGGACGCTATCCATAAAACTTGTAGGAACTGCACCAGGTGCAATGGCATTTATGGTTGCACCGATTGCTTCCATCTCTTTTGAAAGAATTTCAGTCAATCCAGCAATAGCAAACTTCGACACAACGTATGCAGACGATCTTTCAAGAAGTGTGTCACCACCGACTCCGCCACCAGAGAAATTGATCACTCGGCCATTGCCTGAATCTTCAAGTTGATCATAGAAACAACCAACGGCGTTTGATACACCAGTCAAATTTACGTTGATTGCCTTACACCACGCATCCGAACCGAGCTGTTCCACACCACCTACTGGTCCAAAGACTGCTGCGGAATTAATGATGACCTGAGCAGAACCTAGAATTTGCTTGGACTTGCTTGCAAAATTTTCCACCTCTGCCCTGTTGGAAACATCAACAGTTTCTCCATGAGTTGCAACACCGAATGAGGCGGCGAGTTCTGTCGAAATTCTTTCAGCGTGACCTGAAGAGCTCGAGCAAACGGAGAGGCTCCAACCTTCTGACGCAAGTTTTCTTGCCGTTTCAAACCCAATGCCCTTAGTAGCACCAGTGATGACGACTACTCGTGAGGACACTCTGTTACTTATTCTCGGGAGTCAGGCTCTCCCACTTTGCTGTTGCTATTGAAATCTTTGGATGAGAAACAAGGAGGTGCCACATTACTGCTTGAAATCCCTCTACTTGTGGCGTCACCTGACTTGAATCAATGGTTGGGATAAGGATTGAAGCGTCCGCCGCTTGTCTTATGAATCCGCCGTCTCTACCAACCACACCAACCGCACTCGCCCCAACACTCTTGGCTTTTCTCACAGCATTAACGAGGTTCACGCTCACGGGTGGCGCTTCACTACCGCCACCGACTGAGAATACGAATACACAGTCACCAGAGCGAATTTTTGAGGCTTCTAACCAAGCCGAATAAGAAGTGTCCCAGCCTTCATCGTTGGTTCTAGCGGTGAGCTCAGAAACATTGTCGGTGATACTGTAGGCTTCAAATCCACCTAACTTCCTAAAATCTGCTGTTGCGTGCGATGAATGTCCCGCTCCACCTCCAGATCCGCAAAAGAACAGTCTGCCATTTACAGCTCTGCATCTAGAGAGGACATCAGCAACCGCCTCAATCTCACTCTGATTAATTTGCTCCAGAATATTTATACTATTTTTTATAAAAGCACCGGTAAAGTCTGACATCGTCTATTTCCTTACTCAAAGACCCATTGATTTTCATCTAACCACTCAACAGTAGAATCTATCGCCTCGAGTAGCGGAGTGCTTGGAGTCCATCCTGTGGAACAAATCTTCTTAGTATCTAGCAAAATAAAGGGGTTGTCTCCAATCCATCCTTTATTTCCTCCCGAGAATTCAAATATAGGCTCCAAGTTCATCGCGGAACATATTCTTTTGGCAGAGGTAGAAACATCAACATAATCATTGAGGCCTAAGTTAAATATTTCAATAGAGCTCTGAGAACTGAGCCTGGTGAGAATTGCACTGACGCAGTCACTCACGTGCAGGTAGCTCTTTCGTTGAGAACCGTCACCGAGAATTCTCAAGATGTCTGGATTTGCTCTTAACTGCTTAAAAAAATCGAAGATGTGACCGTGGGTATAACGCGGCCCCAGTATTGACACGAAGCGAAATATAGTGGCGTTAATGAACCCAGCTTCTGCATACGCCTGGATTAGCCCTTCTGCAGAAAACTTGGAAGCTCCGTAGAGTGATGTTTGGAGCGGAAATGGAGCATCTTCTGGTGTGGGTATGGTGGCAGACTCTCCATAAACAGAGCCTGTTGACGAAAATATCAACTTCTTGACATCGTTAATTCTCATTGATTCAAGTACGTTTTGTGTACATTGAACATTTTGTTCGTAATCTTTATAGGGATGTTCCCAACCGAATCTGACATCCGCATTCGCAGCCAAATGAACCACTGCATCGATGTCTTTCATCACACTGTTCAATTTGTTGGAATCCAATAAATCAAGGTTTTCAAAAACGAACTTTTTTGATTGAAATGCACTCTCTAAGAATTTCTTTTTCCCAGTGCTTAGATTGTCAACAACTAAGACTTCGTGATCTAGGGCAAGGAGTTGATCAACAAGATTTGAGCCTATAAAACCAGCTCCACCCGTCACAATTATTCTCATCTACTAATCCTAAGTTCATTTACCCTTCTATACGGTTACATTAAGATAAAAAACATTAATTAGTAAGCTCTATCAAGGCATAATTTGAGAAATACCTCTTAGGAGTGCCCCTATCATAAAGCAACCTAGATTTAATTCTGTCCCATTGAATCACTGCCTCACCTGGAGACTTATATCCAAACTCTGCCGTTATAAAAATACGTGCACTATATTCATCATAAATGGTCGATGAGTCATTTCTTTGGATTAAGAGAAAATTGATTCCATGGGCAATCAGGTAGTGTTTCAGTGCTTGAACGCCTTGATCGAATTTCAAACCAGGAAATTCCGAGTTCGCCGATGGCCAGTCAAGTGTGAAAACGTTAAATCTACTCATGTCTAAAAAACCTGGTGTTTCTATTGCGGAAAGAACAGTTGAATTTTTTGGCACGGCTGCACTGACCTTTGAAATTGAAACTAGATCTGCATTAACTACGCTTGTCACTGATTGAATATTCAACAGAGATAACGCTCCTTTGTGAATTAAATCATAAGCGTTAGTGAAAGTTGTTCTGAATTCAGTCGAGAACAGTGGAATGGATGATCTATCGACTGTTCTAGCCGAATTAGGAACCGTGTATCCCAAGCAACAGAGAAAAATTAAAAAAACAGCACCAACATTGAACATATTTGTTCCAACAAACATCCTCAATTGAGTGAGAAGCTTTGATGATTCATGCGGTTGAAACTGATTTTGCTTATTCTTGAGAAACAGCAAAACGACCGTGAAAATACCGGCTGCAAGAATTGTTGGTCCAGAATATCTTGTTACAGTCGGGCCATCGTACCCTGTCATGGCGAACACCATCACAATGAGTTGAGCGGTCACTGCGCCAGCAACGTAAACAAGGATCCTTGTTGAAACGATATCTTTTTTGAATGATAAATACGAGCAAAGCGCTGCGACAAAAACTCCGATCAAAATTGCAAATTCGTTCTCTAACGCAACCCCATTCCAGAACAGCGTCAGGTACTGACTAATGCCCCAGTGGACGGGGTCGAAGTAGAAAGACATGTTTGCGGTGCCACGCATTATCGGGAACAAGAACGTTCCTGAAGAACGGTACAGCGCAAATGCCCAACCTGAAACCGACAACATCCCAATACCAACAAGGAGGAGCGCGTGACGAAAGGCACTGCGTCGATCCCAGACAATTGTGAGCAGAACAACGATAGCTGGCGCCACAGCATTTTCCACTCTCATTGTTGAAAGAGATGCAATTAAGAGCCCCATAACTAATACGTAATCAGAGCCAACACGGCTGTTTGAACGTGCTAGGTCAAAGCTCGCCAGCAGAACTACCAGAGTAAAGAAAGTGATAGCGAAACGCGGGCTGAGATTAAACAGTATGAGTGAGCTGGTACCTGCAACAAGGCATAGTGAGAGTAGTCCAAGTAGCCACGGGCTCAATTTATGTGATCTACCATAAAGCAAAACAGTGATCACCAGCACTACAGGCATGAAGAGGTTGTCAAAAGCAAAAATACTTTGCAGTCCAGTGAACTTTACGAATACTGCTTGATAGAGCGTTGCCCCGCCGTAGCTCAGTATCCGCCTAGAGCTGAACGGATCTATAAGGCCACCGGTTGCGACAAGCTTCTGAGCCAAATATGCGTATGCAGGTAAATCATCCATTTTTTGAAATGTGCGAGATGCCACAACCCCGAGTGATGCAAGCGAGCACACTACAAGAATTATTGTGTTAATCAAAGAAATGGACCAATTCGAAGGCCGCCTCTTCCAACCTTTTGACAAGATGTAGTTAACCGCTAACATCGTGACACCAAGGAAGTGCCACAAAAGAACGCTCCACATTGAGCAAATACCAAGTGCGACCAGCCAACCGAAAACTAAAAGAAATAAACTGATCCCGATGGGAATTTGCAAATAGTTCAATGCAAATGCACTACTTGTAATCTTGGAAATTTTTTTCAGTTGCACCTGAAAAAGTAGACCCCATCCAGCCGACCCAAGAATAAGTAGTGCTGTAAGAAGTAGGACTGCAATGCCATTCATAATGAAATCCTAGTTAGGCAACCCAAAAGAGTCTGGACAATAAAAAATCCCCGGCCCGCTCTCTCGAGCAGACCGGGGATTTTTAGAACTACTTAGTTGCTAGTAACAGTAACTAGTGCAGTCTTGATTGACTTAGAAATCACCGTCTTGACTGTTACGTGAACTGCAGCACCGTTATTGAACAAGTAGTAAGCAGCTGCATTTGCGCGAGCAAGGGCAATTGCCTTCGTTGTTCCGTAACCAGTAACTGTGATCTTTGCACCATCGTTGACAGTACTGATCAAGTCACCAAGTGCAGTCTTTGCAGCAGCTGTTAGAGCTGATACTGACTTCTGCTTTGCAGTTACTGCTGAGAAGGTTGCAATCACTGGTTCAGGGTTGACACCGGTGAATGTAGCAACCTCTGTTGCAGCAGGGCTGAGCAACTTAGCAAGGTTCGCGTCAACTGCAATTGCAGTAACACTCACGGTGTAGTTGCCACCAACAGTAAGGCCAGAGATCTCACAAGTAACAGCTGGTGCCAAGATCACACCATATGTTGCGTTGTAAGCACATGAGCGCTGCTGGAGTGAAAGCACATCAGTTGCAGTAACCCAGTAACCAACCAACTTCGCAGCTGAACCAAGTGATGCTGGTGCTGCCCATGTCACTGAAAGTCCAGTGGCGGTTGAGGTCACTGAAGAAACTGTTGGTGCTGTTGGTGCAGATGAAGCAAGCGTCTTGACTACGAATGAAGTCACGATGCTAGATGCCCCAACTGCATTGTTGGCCTCAATTGAAACTGTGTAGCTTGTTGAGTCCTTTAGACCAGTCACTGTGCATACCGTGTCGGTTGAAGCAGCGGTGCAAGTCTTGACAACACCAGCAGCGTCAGTTGCAGTAACTGTGTAGCCAGTTGGAGCAAGTCCAGTAGAACCTGGTGCAACTGTAGGAGCAATCCACTGAGCACTTACTGATCCACCAGCCACCGAAGCGCCACCAGCGTTAACGAGTGTGATGTTCGAGTAGGCGACTGATGTTACTGATACAGATGAGCTACCTACAATGACAGCGCCGGTAGCAGAGTTTGATCCGTAGGGCGTTACAACAATTCCGTATGGAACGTTGCTGAGTCCAGTGAATGTGCATGATGTTGCAGTTCCACTCACGGTTACCTTCGTAAGAGTTCCGTCAAGACTTGATGTTGCAACACAGACATAACTAGTTACCGCTGAACCTGTTGCAGTACCAGGAGCCCATGTTGCAGTGATCGAACCAAGGGCAGGGTATGAAAGCGCAACTTGCTTGTCTTGAGCAACTAGTGCATAAGCACCATCAATGAGTGCAGTTGGAGTTGCAGCAGCAGTTACAGAAGCTGCTGTAGCAGCCTGACTTGGAGTTCCACCAGCAGCAGAGGTTGCTGCACTCGCTGCAGCGCCAGCAACAGCACTGATGGTCGCACTGAACGCAGTACCCAAACCACTAACTGAACCAAGTCCTGTGCAGTTAAGCGCAGCACATGCACCAGCGTCAGTTGCATACGCTCCTGATGAATTCTTAGGGGCATTCAAGGATCCCATGTCAGCTTTAGTCTTCACAATGTCAACTGCCAAATTCCATGGATCGTTTGTACCGCTAATGGTGTTTGCAGGTGTACCAGCACCACCAGCGTTGTTAGCAACAACCTGGAAGTAGTAGTAGGTAGATGCTGCAAGTCCAGTAATTGTGCATGAAGTTGAAGTTGCAGTCAGCACAGTTGAGCAGTAGGTAACAGTTCCAACGCTCAATGACGACGGTGCTACTGGAGCTACAGCTGTTGTGTCACCAGCTGTATGAGCTGTGTTGTACGCAGTAAGTGCCGTGTTGTACGCATTTGTTGCAGCAGTGTTGTATGCAGCCATCGCATTTGCATTAGTTGCAGTCGCATAGTCAATTGCATCAGCTTGAGTCGGATCAGTAACAACTGAAACTGTGTAACCAGTTAATGGTGCTCCACCAACTGATGCTGGAGCCGTCCAGTTTATCGTGATCGACTTGTCGCCGGTTGAAACGTTCGTTGCAGTGTATCCAACGGCTGAAGTAACTGAGGTAACCAGTGGTGCTCCAGGGGCTGAAACAGTAGTCGTGAACGCGCCAGTAGCAGGAAGTGACGAACCAATGAGGTCAGTCTCAATGATGCTGTACGAGTAGGTAACTCCTGAAGCCAATAGACCAGTAAGGTCGCATGAGGTACTTGCGGCACTTAGTGATGGGCAGGCGATAGTGGTTCCGTTCGATCCCGTGATGGTCACTGTGTATCCAGTAATCGCAGCGGAAGTTGTATTCGTTGAGTCTTTTCCAGTTTCACCAATTGTCCATGAAATGGTCGCACCTGTGGAAGTAATTGAACTTGAACCAACTGATGCCGATGGTGAGACTGGAGCAACAAGTGCGTAGTAGTTCAAAGATACAGCTGTTGGAGCTGATGAACCATTTGCATTGGTGCTTACAACCTTGTAACCAGTTGTAGTGCTGCTGTAGGTAGTCGCCCATGTTGTAGTTGTAAGACCAGAAGCTAACAATGTGTTCACTCCACTCACAGTTGCGTAGACGCTGTATGTCTGCGGAAGCAATGTAGTAGTAGTTGTGTTGTTAGCCGTGTCGTTCTTCCAACTAAGCGTCAATGATCCACAGACCGCAGCGGCAACACCGGTGCAGTACTGAGAGACAATTGGCGCTGTTGGAATCGGTGTGTTCACAGTCTGGTCAGCAACTTTCGCTGTTCCGGCACCGGCAGCATTATTAGCTGTAACCGTGACGGTGTAGGCAGTTGTTGATGACAATGCAGATGCTGGAACTGTGTAGTTCGATGCTGTTGTTGTGAATGTCAAAGGTGAAGATCCACCAATGAGAGTCACCGTGTAACCAGTAAGAGTTGAATCAGTAGTCACTGGTGACCAACCAATTACGTAGCTGTAGTCGGCCTTTTGAGTGGCGAATGCAGTCGTAATGGTGTCAGGGGCACGCAGCGTGGTAGGAAGAAGTCCATTTGGTAACGAGCTCAATGAACTTCCAGCACCATTAGTAGCTACCACAGTAAATGGACCAGCAACAGTAGATCCACTATCGAATGAGCAAGTCACTGAAGTCGCACTAACGGGATTTCCATTAAGAACAGCTGTGATGGTAACAGCAGTTCCGTCAGAACTTGTAGTTGCAACGTAACCAGTTCCTGCTGAGCAAGCAGTGGTGCTCGATAGAGCCATTGTTCCATTGGCAGTGGTCACTGTGTACGAAGTAATTGGCTCACTTGATGTCGGAGCAGTCCACGAAATCGTAAGCTTCTTCGTTCCTGCGGCTACAGCCACAGTCGGTGCTGCAGGCTGAGCAGGGTTTAGGAACATCTGAGCAGTTGCAGTAGCACCAGATGAAAGTCCTGTAACTGAACCTGTGAGTGACGTTGCTGTTTTCACGGTGAAGGTGTAGTTATCACCGGCATTCAGCCCTGTGCATGTAACTGAGGTAGCAGTAGCAGCACTGTAGGCCACTGGTTGTAGCGCTCCGAATCCAGCAAACTTGCTACTGACGGCATTGCCTGAACAGATCAAGTTGGTCTGAGAATACGTTCCAGCATCTGTATCAGTTGTATAGGCAACATAACCAGAAACGTAGGTTGGATTCGAGGTTGGAGCAGTCCAAGTAAGCGTTACAGAAGTTCCATCGGCACCTGGTGTTGCTTTAAGTCCAGTTACATTTCCAGCCTGTGGGGTGTTATTTGCAATCGTTGCCAATGCAGATGTTGCAGTACCAGGAGAATTACCTAGAGGTGCAATAGCAACAACCGTGAATGAGAATGCCTGGTTGGTTGGAACACCTACAAATGTGCATGTGTTAAATGGCATTGTAATTCCAGCAAGAACAGCGAACTCGCCAGAGACTGTGCAGGTTATAACGTTGCCGTTTGCTTCTGTCAGCGTTCCGGTGTATCCAGTGACGACGTTGCCTGCAGAGTCAGCTGCTGGAGCCCAGAAGAATGTCAGGGCCTGTCCGCCAGAAGTAGCCTGAGCCTGTGGAGCAAGGTTCGCAATTCCGGCACCGCTGAATAGTGCATTAACACCAGCTGCAGAACTGTCGTTTGTCAACGCGACAACAATTGGATTTCCAGCAAGGCTGGCAGCAATAGTCGAAAGTTTGCAGTTAGAACTAGCTGCGGCTGATGCGTTCATAGCTGCAGTGCAAATTGTCACGTCCGGAGCTGCAGAGACAGCTGTTGTCGAAGTCGAAATAGTCGTTACCCCAGAGTTGTACGTAACCGCATTTGCAGTTGCATAAGTTCCAGTTCCTTCACCGTTCACTGGAGCAACAGAAATTGTCCATGATCCACTGGTAGACGTGAGGATGTTTGCAAACTTGTAAGCAGTCTTCGTGGTAGTAGCGGTAATGATCACGCCATTTGAACTAAGAGCCTGTAGGGCATATGAAGTCGCACCAGTACCTGCAGTCCAAACAACATTGATGTCTCCACCAGTTGCAGTGGCAGAACTGTACTTACCGTTTGTATTAGCCGTAGGGTTCATTCCAGTGTTGTCTGGCTTAGCAATTGTTATTGAGTTTGTTCCCAATAGTCCTGCTACGCCATTCGCGTCCGTTGTGTAAACAGCAATTGTAGTTTGACCAAGTGCAATCGCAGCAGCGAGTTGTGCAGTAGTAGCAGAACAAGAGCTGGTTGTAGATGAGCAAAGAGTTACTGATGTTGAAGCGCTCTTTGCGATAACTGTGTAGTTAGTAATTGTTGTAGGGGCAAGGAATGCAGTCCAGCTGAATGTATCTCCAGTAGACGTAATTAACTTTGCAAGTCCAGTAGGAGCTGCTCCTGCTACGTAGCCAACTGAAGGCTGAGTATTGGCAGCACTGTGGCTAGATCCTGAACCATAGTTTGCCCAAACTGAGACACCGTAGCTTCCACCGGCAGTTAGACCAGTGAAGGTTACTGAGCCGGGTGCAGCGACTGACTTTGCAGTCCCAATTGTTGTTGAGTAGTCGAAGGAGTAGAGGTATGCGGTGTAACTCGTAATAGTTGAACCGTTTGTGAGCGTTGGAGCTGTGAACGATGCCGTAATTGAGTTGTTTGTTACTGAAGTAACAGTGACCGTTGGTGCAGATGGTGATGCAGCTGAAGTGTTCACGCTTGTTCCAAGTGCAGGGATTCCAGCACCTGAGCCATTGACAGCCGAAACAGCCACATTGTAGATAGAGCCGAGACTGACTGTGAATGTTGTTGATGTCCCAGTTACAAATTTCGGTGAACCAGAAGCTGTGCATGTTGAGTTGAGGACGGTGCTTGTGCAGACTTCAAGCTGAACGTTGTAACCAGTTACAGCACCAGACGGAGCAGACCAGCTCACAGACAAGGTGTTAGCAGTAGAGCCCGATCCCATTGCGATCGAAGTTACTGTCGGAGCTCCAAGCAATGAAGTGATGAATAATGAAGGTGTTGTAGCCGTTGAGAACAATGTGGCCTTGTAGTAGTTAGAGGCGACAACGGTGAATGTTCCATTATATGGAAGTGCCGAAGGCGAAGCCGAAGCCAAATCTGAAAGCGCAATTGCACAATTTGCCGTTGATCCAGTTGGGAGACCGGCCTTGTTGCAGTGGCCAGAAGTTGTTCCTGTCGCTGCGTATGGGAACGATAAACCTGTGTAAGTAGAAATAGAGTAAACAGCAGTTCCACCGCCAGAAGTTGCTCCAGCTGTGTAAGTGATGTCTACTGTTCCATTAGCAAGGTCAAGCACAGCAGACGCGTTTGATGGTGCTCCAGGTGTTGAAATTGCAGTTGTTTTAGTTGCGTCTTGGTAAGAGTTAGACGCAGCAGAACTTCCGGCTGGGTTGACAGCAACCATTGTGAATGTGTAGTTCACACCATCTACAAGTCCTGCAGCAGCATTGTTAATTGTGCAGTAGCCAGTAGTTGTTGTCTGTGTGTAGTACGAAATGGTTGTAGTGCAAACAAGTGTTGAGTTGTAGTACACGTTGTAGGCAGTTGTTGCCAACGTGTTTGCAGCAGAGTTAGAACCAGTTGGTACGTAGCCAGTAGCTGAGGCATTGGCTGCAGTTGGAACTGTAAATGTGATCTTGAGAGTTCCATTACCTTGTGTTGCATCGGTGATTATTGGTGCAGATGGGACGCGGAGAGTTGCGCCTGATGCACTTGGGGTTGAGTAGCCACCACCATTTGCTGCAACATAGACAGAGTTTCCATTAAGCGAAGTTGTCGTAGGTGTGAACGTACAGCTGTTTGGCTGTCCGGCTCCACCAATTGTTGTCTGAGTACAGTAAACAATGTTTCCTGAAGCATCAGTGACGGTGTAGTTAGTGATTGGAATACCAGTAGACGCAGGGTTGACCCATGCAACAGTGACTGCACCAGCAGCATTGCTACTTACGGTAACTGTTGTAGGTGCACCTGGTGTTGTGCTCTGGTAGTAGTCGGCAGCTGCTGATGTGTGACCACCTGATGCTGGTCCACTAATCAAAGCTCCTGAGAACTTGGCGCCCATGAGCAGTGCAAGCACCGCGAATAGAGCAATGAGTCCAGCGCGCTTTACAAGCGGCGTAGACATTGACGTTGTGTTGGTTTCAGTAGACATTTTCTCTCCTATATGTCTTTGCGATTTGAAGTACTAAGGGTCGGGTTAGTTGCAGAAAAGTTTGAAGCTGCGTTTGCAGATCCATTCTCTTTACGACTTCCAAATCCTGACAAGTACT
>Ga0164297_10004402_pt1 | contig 12645 bp, 8 predicted proteins | sample GEODES058metaG_FD_113539 | JGI IMG/M metagenome (GOLD analysis project Ga0164297, IMG submission 113539) | Dystrophic lake water microbial communities from Trout Bog Lake, Wisconsin, USA - GEODES058 metaG | ecosystem: Environmental > Aquatic > Freshwater > Lake | place: USA: Trout Bog Lake... | reverse complement strand
CCAGCAGGCGAGCATCTGCTTCTCGATAGCCAAATGCACCACCAGCGACCTTGACGTACTCTTCGATCGTGGGAACTCGAAGCTCCAACTGAACATCGTCAGGGAATGGCTCCGACGGTTTGACGGCAGTGGCCAACGGTCCAGCAAAGCGCAAGTAATAGCCGTTGATATCTTCGACAACATACTCTCGTTGTCCCCAAGGTTTATCCTCTATTTCAGAGACAATCTTGGCGCCAGATTCCAGGTGTCGTGCGTAAAGTTCGTCGGTGTCATCAACACGAATCCAATGTTGATGCCCTTGAATCTTGCTCGCCAAATCAGGGTTCAGGTTGAACATCAATGTCACCCCACCCAAGGAAGCCGAGCCGAAACTGGGTGGATCTCCCCAGGTCCAGCTCGATTCAAAGCCAAGGACTTCCTTGTAATAGTTGATCGTAGAGACAATATCGGAGGCAGCAAAGATCGCCGTGGAATTGATCAAAAGAACTCCTATACCAATCTCGAACTTCTTAATGAGCGCAAGCTTTCATGACTGACTGTCGGAGCGAATCCAAATTGGCTTTATCAGGGGTGAAGTTAAAGTAGTTGGCGTCCACGTGCCGTTGGTGATAGACCAAGATCGTGTTCTTGATGTCACCCGCGGTGTTGATTCGGTAGGCTCGAACTGGCGTATCGGTCGGCCCATCAACGTAAAGCAAGCCCACATTAGATAATCCGTTAGTAGTCGCAAGCTGCCTGAGTTCGATTGAAATCGTTTTGATGCCTACATCCTTTGGCTTAACAAAAATAACGAACCCCTTTAACTTGTTTGGACCAACTTTCTGAATGGATGATTCCAATGTGCGAGCAATCTTGCCCACATTATCCAGATTGTCGCCGGTGACCCAAACTTGGACGGCGGGTGTGTTCCCATACTTGCAGACAGGGCAAGTGTTTGTTCCGGCGTCAGGACCTGTTACATGAGTGGGGCGAAAAGCGGACACTTCCTGACCCAAAGGCAGTCCAGACTTTGGTTTGTTAGGGGATGCTGCAGACAAGAGCGGTAAGGCAACTGCCATCGCGAAAAGCGGTGAATAGGAATTCCTCATAAAGTGTTCTCCGAGACGACTGTATCAATAACCAGTCCTTAATCTTACATACAATTTGACCCACGAAATTTATAGTCTGCTCACGAAAGTTCTGGAAGTGGTCTTCACTTGATTGGGGACTTGCTTAGGTGCTATCTTGTTTGCCCAGCACGGCTTGGACAAGGGCCAGAATCCATCTTTTTGCGCCTCTGGCTTGCAAAGAAGACCCGAGTGTGAACATTGCGTAAATAGAATTGACCGCCCCTTGTAGGAAGGGGTACACCACAGGAAAGAGAAAGGAGGACTGTGGCACTTCGAAAGGCTCAACCGCGTAGGATTCAGATGCGGTTCTCCCTCCAAAAAAGCGATCCCAGCAACATTTATCATGTCAAACAACTCAGATTCAAACTCCTGCCCATTTCATGGCGGTGATCTCAAGCATAGTGCCGGCCGTGGCACACGCAATACCGACTGGTGGCCCAATCAGCTCAAGCTCAATATCCTCCGGCAGAATTCCGAACTTTCCAATCCGATGGATGCTGGATTTGACTATGCGGCGGCTTTCAAGTCGCTGGATTACCAAGCGGTTAAGAACGACATCAATGCGCTGATGACCGAGAATCAAGACTGGTGGCCAGCAGACTACGGCCACTACGGTCCCTTCTTCATCCGAATGGCTTGGCATAGCGCCGGTACATACCGAATTCAAGATGGTCGCGGTGGCGGTGGATCAGGCACTCAGCGGTTCGCGCCTCTCAACAGCTGGCCCGATAATGCCAACTTGGACAAGGCCCGCCTTCTCCTGTGGCCGATCAAGAAGAAGTACGGTCGAAAGCTCTCTTGGGCTGACCTGATGATCCTCGCTGGAAACTGCGCCCTGGAGACGATGGGCTTCAAAACGTTTGGTTTCGGTGCAGGTCGTGAAGACGTTTGGGAACCAGAAGAGGATATCTATTGGGGTGCCGAGACCGAATGGCTTGGAGACAAGCGATACACCGGTGACCGAGAATTGGAAAATCCGCTCGGTGCCGTTCAGATGGGTCTGATTTACGTCAATCCAGAGGGACCCAACGGAAATCCTGATCCGATCGCTGCTGCACGAGACATTCGCGAGACGTTTGGCCGAATGGCTATGAACGATGAGGAGACAGTTGCGCTCATCGCCGGTGGTCATACCTTTGGCAAGACCCATGGTGCAGCCGATCCGGGCAAATACGTTGGTCGAGAGCCAGCCGCCGCTCCAATCGAGGAACAGGGTCTGGGCTGGAAGAACAGTTTTGGAACCGGCAACGGAGGCGATACGATCACAAGTGGCTTGGAAGGCGCTTGGACCACTACTCCAACTCAGTGGAGCAACAACTTCTTCGAAAACCTGTTCGGCTTTGAGTGGGAGTTGACGAAGAGCCCAGCCGGTGCTCAGCAGTGGACTCCGAAGGGTGGGGCCGGTGCGGGGACGGTTCCCGATGCTCACGATTCAAGCAAGAAGCACGCTCCGTTCATGTTGACCACGGATCTTGCTTTGCGATTCGATCCAGAGTACGAAAAGATCTCCCGACGGTTCTTGGAAAATCCCGATCAATTTGCTGACGCATTTGCCCGCGCTTGGTTCAAATTGACTCACCGCGATATGGGTCCTGTCACTCGATACTTGGGACCAGAGGTTCCGACCGAAGAGCTGATTTGGCAAGATCCAATTCCCGGTGTCACGTACGACCTGGTGGACACTCAGGATATCGCTTCGCTGAAGGCTGAGATTCTCGCTACTGGTTTGTCTGTATCCGAATTAGTCTCAGCGGCTTGGGCATCGGCATCTACATTCCGAGGTTCCGATAAGCGTGGTGGTGCCAATGGAGCACGCGTCCGATTGGCTCCTCAAAAGGATTGGGAAGTCAACAATCCTGCCCAGTTGGCCAAAGTCATCGGCAAACTGGAGTCGATTCAAGCCAAGTTCAACGCGGCACAGACCGGTGGCAAGCGTGTTAGCTTGGCTGATCTGATCGTGTTGGCTGGCAATGCAGCGATCGAGAGTGCGGCCAAGGCGGCTGGATTTGAAGTCGTCGTGCCATTCAACGCGGGTCGGGGTGATGCCCTTCAGGAGCAGACCGACGTAGAGTCGTTCGCAGTCCTTGAACCGATCGGAGACGGATTCCGCAACTACAAGAAGGCAGGGCACACCGCTCCTGCTGAAGAACTGCTCATTGACAAAGCTCAGTTGCTGACGCTGACCGCTCCAGAATTGACGGTTCTCGTGGGTGGCCTCCGAGTTCTGGGTGCGAACTATGACGGTTCCAAGACCGGTGTGTTTACAGATCATGTCGGCGTGTTGAACAACTCATTCTTCACGAATCTTCTGGACTTCGGAACGACTTGGTCGGGTGCCAACGGTTCAACAGAACTGTTTGAAGGCAAGGATCGAATCAGTGGGGAAGTCAAGTGGACCGCATCGCGTGTTGACCTGATCTTCGGTTCCAACTCGGAACTGCGCGCCATTGCCGAAGTCTATGCGTGCGAAGATTCAGCCGAGAAGTTCGTGAAGGACTTTATCCAGGCCTGGGCAAAGGTGATGGATTTGGACCGATTCGACCTTCGCTAGTAACGCTGCAAAAACTCATCCCTATGATCCTTCTTGCCGAAAAAGCAGAAGGATTATAGGGATTTTGAACATTAAGAGACAGATTCCTGACACTGACGTTTCCTTCAGGAACCAAACTCCTGCGTTAAAGTTCCTTAACAATTGTCAGCGCGGGGGCTCGAGTGTGGAATTTGTAACACCTGAGCGGGTTCAATATCTGCCGGTTGGTTTGGCAGATCGGCAGGCGAAGCCTCTCTTAGTTAGGGGTGATTTGGAAATTCCCCCTGTCCAAGGAGAGAACTGCCAGCCAACAGGCTTGGGGAACGCACCTAGTTTACGAACCAGCGGGAAGGTCGGAATTGTAGGTGTCCAGCACACACTTCCAACTGCCGTCTTTCTGTTTGCCCCAGATTTCAAGTGTTTTGCCGGTATCAGTGACTGGCTTGCCATCTTTTCCATTGAACATAACCTTGTAATGACCATAGCAGTAAGCCATGTCGGCTGAACGAGATACTTTGACCTTTTCGCAGGTCCAACTCACTTTCACACCGGGAGTCGAAAGGAAAGCAGTCATCGACTTCAGGATCTTGGCTGGAGTATCGGCGATGGGCTCGTTCGGGGGTAAGAGGACTGCGTCCTTGGAGTAGAAGGTGACCCACTGTTTGGCATTGGTAACCTTATTCCAGTCGACGTCAAGCTTTCGGATGATGGCTTCGACTTTCGCTGCGGCGCTTTGGTGCTTTGGCGCAGCAAAGGCGGGTTGAGTGACGATGGCAAATGTAATGGCTAATCCAGTGAGAATTTTCAATTGGGACCTCAAGCTTTAAGCATGTGTCTTAAGCGGTCCCATGATACACAGGATTCAATTTTCTGGAAAGTGGTAACAGTCCTTGGTCAAATTCGTTGAACGATTGCTATCGATCGAAGGGCCAACTACTCCGGATAGGCTTGTACGGCTAATCTAAGCGAACGAAAGGAACAAACTATGGAAATCAAACGGAATGGTAGTCGCCCATCATCAGAAGGACCCTCTGATTGGTTTACGGGAAGGGTTCGTGTTGATCCCTTGATCCAGACTGAGGCTCCTGCACGTGTCGCTGGGGCTCAAGTCACATTCGAACCAGGCGCTCGCACTGCTTGGCATACTCACCCGCTCGGACAGTCTTTGATTATCACGTCCGGTGTCGGACGGGTTCAGAAAGAAGGGGAACCAATGCAAACGGTGTTCCCAGGAGACGTTGTTTGGTTTGCACCCGGAGAGCGGCATTGGCATGGGGCAGGTCCAAATAACGGGATGACCCACATCGCAATTCAGGAGGCACTCGACGGGAAGGTTGTCGAGTGGATGGAGCATGTAACAGACGAGCAATATTTATCGGAATAGGGACAGAACTCGTCCCTACGAAATTCCGGATGTCCCCACTGGCGGAAAAAGAAATTTAGCCCCAAGGTCCCGGGACCTGGGGCTCAAATTTAATCTCACCCACCAATCTCTCGAATCGCAGAATCAACCTCGCCGACGTGTGCTCCGGCTGCCTTCAATGCTTGGAGGTCAGGTAGAACCGCTTTCACTTTGTGCGAACCTGCAACTGAAATCGCTGCTGAAACGACCTGCTCTTCGCCAGCATGGAAGGCGGAGCGCAACGAGTTAGCCAGACGTGGATCCTCGGCCTCAAGGTGGGCCAGGGCTCGAACGCCTATACGGCGGATGAAGGTGGTATGTCCTTCTGAAGCTGTTTCCAGAATCGGATACTCCCATCCATTCGGTTTTGATTGGGCAAGTACGTCAAGGGCAGCTGTCCGAACATCCTGGTTCTTTGCCGACTTAGCCATTTTGAAGACGAAATCCTTAATTGAAGGGAAGTCAATCGTTGCTAAGCCTCGAATGGCTGACGCAACCGAGATGTACGGTTGATCGTCCCCCAACATCTTGTGAAGCACGGCAACGTCGGATGCGCCGTTTGCGATGCGCGCGAGTCCCGTCGCCGCGCAAGCTCGACGTTCAAAGTTTGGATGTTTGGCTTCTTCTAGCCAGAAGGCATGGAGCTCTGGAAGCTTCAACTCTGCTAGTTTTGTTGTATTACGAACAGCACAGAATTCAGTTCGATCTTGTCGAAGGCGAGTGACGATTTGGTTGAGGGTCTCGCTGGATAGATTTCCATCTAGCAGTTTGCTGAGTGCGTAATCCTGGTTGATTGGGTCTGGAGCATAAAGGAAGACCGGCAACAGCTCATCTTGAGTCCATGGTTCCGAAACGATCTCCCGCACGAACTCATGATCTGAATCGAAAAGCACAGTCTTGGGCTTTTCGGAAACAGGAATGCTCAGGGTCTGATCGGCTCCGTTAAGCGTCACATACGCTCGAGACAATCCCGAAGAAGTCACCAATCCAATGTGGGTTGGAACATTGTAGATCGGAATTCCTCTTGAAGTGTCTTGCACCTGTTTAACATGCAACTTGACCGATTTACTGGTTTCGTCATATGCCCAAGACCAATCAATTACCGGGTGACCTGGCTTGTAAACCCACTGTTCCATCCAAGCATGGAGGTTGATACCCGTGGCATCGGTCATGTCTTCACAGAAATCATTCGATTCAGCATTTCCTTTGCCGCGTCGCTGCATATAGAGCTTGATTCCACGCCAAAAAGCATTGTCACCAAGCTGATATCGGAGTGTCATGAGGACTCCGGCCCCTTTGTTGTAGGTGGTCCACCCACCCATACCGATGGAATCGGAATACGTGTCGGTGGCAATTGGGCGGAAGTCGTGCTTAGCATCTTGGAAGTAGCGCTGGTTGTACTGTTCCATTTGGCGAAGTGACTCAAACTTGCCTCGGCTATGGAGGGCATACATCATCTCCATGAAGCTGGCAAATCCTTCATTGATCCAAGTGTCACCCCAGTTCTTGCACGTCACATAGTCGCCAAACCAATGGTGAGCGGTTTCGTGAGCAATAACCCATTCCGACCGGTGGCCGTCACGCGGATCAGTTAGGAATGGTTGTTCTGCCCAATAGACCGGGTACATCGTCGCAGTGACATTCTCTTCCGCATAGTTGTGGTCATAGGTGAGGTTCTGGCCGTACTTACACCACGGATACTTGACTCCCGTAACATCTGAGAAGTAGTCGAGAATATCCTTGGTAGGACTGAACGTGTAATCTAATTTGTCAGCAATCGATGGCGGACAAGTCAGGATCAAAGGCATCCCGTGCCAAGTGTCCTTGTGCTCGACAAACGGTCCGACCACGATGCTATTGAGATAGTTGGGATGTGGCTCGTCCATTTTCCAGACGACGGTATGGCGATTGGTCCCGACGGGAGCATCTGACATCAGGAGACCGTTGCTATACATACTCCATGCCTTCGGGAGGGTCATATGCAGTTCGGTCGCGTATCGATCGTTGGGATAGGCCCAACCAACCGGCGATCCACTCAATCCTTCGGTATAGAATCCACTACGTTCGGGTTCATCTTTGCTGGGTTTGAACCAATGGAAGAAGGTTCCTTCGATCTTGGTTTTGAGCGTATGGACGGTTCCGGTTGGACCGCCGACAATCGGAACTTGGCCAAGGTTTGTTCCGTTGATAGGCTTTCCATCGACCTCAATGCTGAGGACTTTTTCCGCACTGGTATCGAACCGGACATTTGAGATCCCTTGTCGGAGCATAGAAAAAGTCAAAGTCACGGTGGCAGACGCTCGCTGGTGCGTCTCATCGATGTCGTAGGACGTCACCGCTCGGATCATGTGGTAGTCACGATCAGGCGCGAAATGCTTAGTTGGTGGCGCAATCTGGGCGTACCCTGACCCGCTCACCGTGACACCAACCCCGACCAAAGCTTTCCAGCTTAACTTCATAGCGGCTAGGATACACCTCGACAGCAAAGTCGGTGAGGGAGTTATCCCGGTAATTCATGCATATTCTCACGAACCTGAGACTGAATTTGCGATGATTGCAGCCTTAATCAATCCATAATCTATGGCTTGAAAGGGGTGGTTTTAGTAACGAGATGAGTAAGCGGATTCTTTGGGGAACACGGTCGGAACATCACTTTGCCTATGCAGCGTCCGACATGGTAGCAGGAGAAGTCATCCTATACCTAGAAGGTATCCCTACCGAGGTCGCAACGCGTTATTCCGTCCAAATCGGGATGTCCGCTCATCTGGCTCCCACTGAAGCAGGTCCTGATGAGTGTCCTTGGATCTACACCAACCATAGTTGCTGTCCCAATGCCAAAGTGAGTGGGCGGAATCTTGTCGCCATTCGGGACATCAAGGCTGGCGAAGAGATCAACTTTGATTACGAAACCACCGAATTCGAAATGGCAGAGCCTTTCCAATGTCTTTGTGGAAGCTCCGAATGCCGAAAGTCCATCCGTGGATATAAGTTTTTGGATCTTGAGACCCGCCGCCGTCTGAGATCCAGCACGGCAGATTATCTTCTGGATGTAGAAGAGTCTGTGCCAGCAGAAATCGGTTCATGATGAAAGATCGGACTGAAGCCCAAGACAGCAAGCCAGAGTCCGATTGGAACCGCCTTTCAAGCCTCTTTCATCTTAATGCATTAAGGTATCCCGACCAAACTGCGCTCGTCATCCCACCTGGACTCGATCGACCTTATCGGCATACCCTTACCTACGAAGAATTGGATTTGCTGGCATCTGGTTACGCCGACCATCTTGGGCCACTTGGGGTTGAGGAGCAGATCATTGCTATTCTGGTTCCAAGGAGTTCCGAACATCTGTGGGCTGCTCAAATTGGATCTCTCCGAGCAGGGTTTGCTTACACTTGTATTGATCCAAACCTACCAGACGAGGTACTTCGCCGAACGCTTCTGGATGCTGCGCCCAGCGCTGTTGTAGTTGATCCGCACCTTGACCGCCGACTTCGATCTTGCCTAGAATCCGATTGCTTGGTGCAGGTCACCTCCCAAGTCCACCCCGCGGAAAGTGTTACTGAGCATTCGGATGTTCCCTCGGAGCGGCTGGCGTATCTCATCTATACGTCCGGTACCAGTGGACTGCCGAAGGGTGTGATGATTGAGGAGCGGAGCATCATCAACTTGGTGCGATCCGATATCCATGAATTTGGTCTCGGGATAGGGGACAAGGTCGCGCAAGGTTCGTCAGCAAGTTATGACTCAAGTGTTGAAGAGACTTGGCTTGCATTTGGCGTAGGTGCGACTCTTGTGGTCATGGACGATGACACTGCGCGCTTGGGACCTGACTTGGTCGATTGGCTTCGGGATGAGCAGATCACTGTCCTTTGCCCACCCCCGACCTTGCTTCGAACCATGGGTTGCGAAAACCCTGAGAGAGCTTTGCCCCAACTGAGACTCCTGTATGTCGGTGGGGAAGCGCTCACCCCTGATGTTGCCAACGCTTGGGCTCCGGGAAGAAGACTCGTTAATGGATATGGTCCAACTGAATCCACTGTAACCTGTATCAGAACCGACATTGTGGAAAATGGGGCAATCACGATCGGAAAGCCTGTTCCTGGAGTGACCGCCTTTGTTCTGCGAGAGGATGACTCAGATGCTAACGTGGGTGAGAAGGGTGAATTGTGTCTCGGTGGAATCGGACTCGCACGAGGTTATCGCAACTCACCCGAAATCACCGCTCAGAAATTTATTCAGCATCCAATTCATGGAAGGATTTACCGAACGGGCGATTTGGTCCAATGGGAATCCGATGGCAATTTGAGCTACTTTGGCCGAATCGATGCGCAAATCAAGCTCAGAGGTTATCGGATTGAATTAGAAGCGATTGAAGCGGTCATAGCCACATACCCTGGGGTACTTGAAACTGCTTGCCGACTCCAAAGGGAGGGCAGTCGAGAGTGGCTTTCTGCTCATATCGTATTAGAGGACCCAAGTTGTCAGTTAGACTCGGTTCACCTTCGAGACCACATCGGTTCTCAGCTACCCAGCTATATGGTCCCGACTGCTTTTGCTCTCACTGAATCTCTTCCAAAGAGTGTTGGGGGCAAGCTCAAACGGGATGCACTACCTTTTGTCGTTCCACACTTTGCACATGCCAAACGCGATTTGGTCCTTCCTCGGACGGAAATAGAGGCGCTCGTTATTCGGGCATGTGTAGACGTGTTTGGCAATGATGAGCCTATTTCGATCGAAGACGATTTCTTCACCGATCTTGGAGGTACTTCGCTCCTTGCCTCGCGAATGGTGACAGCCCTCCGTGCCAATTCCCAAACCGCTTCGGTGACGGTAAGAGACATTTACGAAGGTAGAACCATAGGAGGGATTGCGGCACGAACCAAAGGAGCAAAGCAAGTTGCGCAAAGAAATACCGCCGAAGTCCGCAGAGGCAACCCAGCCTTTGCTACCCTTATTCAATCGTTGTTCCTTCTCCTCGAATTTGCGGTCGGCTCAACCGCTTTTACTTGGCTGATCTTCGGAGGAGTTGCTTGGTTCGACAAATTTTACAACGTTGCGGCTCTGTTCGTGATTTGGCCACTTCTGGCCTGGATCGGGCTCCTGGTTTATACGCCCATCGCGGTGACTATAGCGGTTCTGGCCAAGAAGGTTCTCATTGGGAAATATCAGCCCGGATCTGAACCGATTTGGGGCAGTTTCTTTATTAAAAATTGGATTGTTCGTCAGTGCGTGAGGTTAATTCCTTGGCGGCAATTGGAGGGGACAGAGTTCGCCTGCATGGCGCTTCGAGCCCTGGGAGCGCAAATTGGACGGGATGTCCATTTTCATCACGGCTCATTGCCGCTCCTTGGTGGATGGGATCTGATCAAGGTGGGAGACGAAGTCTCTATTTGCCAAGATGCTGTTCTCAATGTATTGGACCTGGAAGCGGGTCAGATCGTCCTTGGCACCGTCGAATTGGGTGATCGAGCAGTCGTAGAAACGAGGGCTATTGTCGGCCCGAATTCGAAAATGGGAAGTGAAGCAATTCTCAAGCCACTTTCCCACCTGACGCCTGGAGATGTAGTTCCTTCACGTGAAATTTGGAACGGGGTACCTGCGGTTCGAACTGGACTTGCGCCCGACATTTCTTCAGCAGCTGCTCACAATTTGTCGCCAATTACTTACAGCGGATTACTTATGCTGGCCAAGACTGTTTTAGGGTTCCTCCAGTTTCTGCCCTTTCAGATTGCGTTTTGGTTGACCTACTCTTTGGTCCCCAATGGGAAAAATGGACCAGGGCTCATGGGGTGGTTTGGTATTTGCGCGTTGATCTGTGCGATCTGTATGCCCTTGTTGGTTGCAATGGAGGCTCTGAGTTGCCGCATGCTTGGGAGAATCCTCCCGGGCACGATACCCTTGCGCTCTTTCCAGTTCATCAAAGTTTGGATCAAGGCGCTGATGGTTGAGGGCTCAGGCCGATGGCTGAGTGGAACCCTTTACTGGCCGGTTTGGTTGCGCATGGCGGGAATGAATTTGGGACGAGATTGCGAGATCAGTACGATCATTGATGTCACTCCGGAACTGGTCACGATCGGCGAGCATGTTTTCTTTGCCGACGGAATCTATTTGGGCACACCTGAGATTCGAGCCGGCAACGTGACACTGGCCCCCTTGACTGTGTCCCCCAACAGCTTCATGGGGAACCACGTGGTTTTGCCTGGAGGGCAGAGCTTGCCACCCGATATCCTTCTGGGAGTCTGTACCGTTGCAGACGATTCTGTGATCACGCCTGGATCTTCTTGGTTTGGGCTCCCGGCCATGGAGTTGCTACAACGCGAGATCGTGAAAGTCGATGAATCGCTGATCTCGAAGCCCACCCCGATTCGATACTGGAATCGGGTGTTCTGGGAGACTCTCCGATTCTTCGTCCCCACGGTTCCATTCTTCTCGTTCTATCTCTGGTGGACTTGGTTGCAGGAAGCCTCCAGTTGGATGACTGATCCGATGCGTTTTATCGTTGGAGCAACCGGTGTTTCTCTTGTTATTGCTGCACTTCTATGTCTGACTGTACTGGGATTGAAGTGGCTCCTTCTTGGAAAGGTAAAGGAAGGAATCCATCCGCTGTGGTCGTGCTGGTGCAGTCGTTGGGACTTTCTCTATGTGGCTTGGGGTGAGTGGGCGGCTCCGATTCTGGAACGATTGGAAGGCTCTTTGCTCTTAATCCCATACCTTAGGGCAATGGGGATGAAGATTGGGAAGCGCGTGGCCTTTGGCGATGGATTTGCTCAAGTCGTCGATCCGGACATGATTGTGATTGAGGATGATGCTACGATCGGAGCTAATTATCAGGCCCATACTTTCGAAGATCGAGTCCTGAAGATTGGAAAGGTTATCGTGAATCGTGGTGCTACGCTGGGCCGGTCGGTAGTTCCTCTGTACGGCTCCGTCGTCGGAGAGCATACGGTTGTGGAACCAAACAGCGTTATCATGAAACACGAGCATCTTTTGCCGGGCTGCCGATACCAAGGATCCCCTTCCCGACCGGTTGAATCAGAAACATGAAATCAAACCCAAGCCGCCGACTCGCGATTGACGTTGCACGGGGATTGGCAGTTCTGGGCATGATGGTCGAACATCTGATCCCTACCGAGGGGGCTGTCTCTCCGATGGGCCATTGGGTAACAACTATCTCAGGATGGTTTACCGGAAGGTCAGCATCCCTTTTCTTTGTCCTGGCTGGTATGTCTTGGGCAATTCAAATGGATCGAGAGTCTGAATCTCCCAAACATTTCGCGTATGTTTTGCGACGATCAGCTTGTCTCATTGGCCTTGGAGTGCTCCTCCACCTAACGATCTGGCCTACGGAAGTTCTCATGGCGATTGGGGTGGCTCTTCCGATAGCTTCTCTGACGTATCGCTTAGGCAAGAAAGCGGTTTGGGGCGCATTGGTCGTTGTCTTGGCCCTGGTTCCGATCCTCTTTGGTTTCTTGCAAACTCTGATGACAAAGGATTGGACGGATGCTGGTGAACCAATCCTGAATCTCGGTTCACTACCCCGATTGGTGTTCTTGGACGGTTGCTATCCGCTTTTGCCCTGGCTGGCGTTTGTGTTTTCTGGAATGTTG
>Ga0164297_10004401_pt1 | contig 12646 bp, 3 predicted proteins | sample GEODES058metaG_FD_113539 | JGI IMG/M metagenome (GOLD analysis project Ga0164297, IMG submission 113539) | Dystrophic lake water microbial communities from Trout Bog Lake, Wisconsin, USA - GEODES058 metaG | ecosystem: Environmental > Aquatic > Freshwater > Lake | place: USA: Trout Bog Lake... | reverse complement strand
CCGAAAGGCGTGGTCGTGAAACGTTGTCTGGATGTCAAACCGGCTCCCCCTGAAATTCTTGCCTTGCGTCAGGCGGTTCCCTTATCCGATTTGGAGCCCATTGTTCCCCCTGTGCCCGTTAAAACCAGAGAGCGAGTCAAAAAACCATCCGAATGGGTGGAACCCGTCGCGCCTCTGCCCCATGCCCCTCCTACGCCCGATTATCGACCTCGGGCACGCCGCATGCCCTCGGAACAACGCGCTGCCATTCAAGGCACCAACCTGCGCGCCTATCAACTCGCACAAACCAAAATCGAAGCCGATAGCCCCTACGTCACGGCCACGACCATTTACACTCCCCAGACCCGCAGAAGTTTCTACCGATTTGTCGAAAAGAACTATGCGGCCTTTACACTTCGCCCCCAACTCATTGGACAATTTGACCAAGAGGCCTGCAAGAAAATGGAGCAGGCCGAGGGAACCCAGGTGGAATCTTTTTTATATCAAAAATTCGTTCGCGAATACATTCGAAATGCCGGTCCGTATCGTGGCATTCTGGTGTATCATGGGTTGGGCTCGGGAAAAACGTGCTCGGCCATCGCCGCCGCGGAAGCACTGTATGGAACCTCCAACAAGAAAATCATTGTGATGACTCCGTTTTCGCTTCGAGGCAATTTCATGAGCGAAGTCTCGTTTTGCGGATTCAAGCATTTTAACGTCTACAATCACTGGGTGGCGGAACCGTTGCTGCAATCGGGAACGCGCACGATATCACCGTTGATGTATACCTTTGCCCAGAACATTCTGAGCCTTCCCGACGCCTTTTTAAAGGAAGTGAGCCGTCGCACCGAAGACCGCGCCGTCCTCTGGATTCCCGATTTTACCAAACCGTCCAACTATACCACGGAATTGACCCAACAACAGCGCGAGGATGTTCGCGAACAATTGACTCGAATGATTGATGCCCGTATCAAGTTCATCAGTTACAACGGAATCAGTGCGGCGGAACTCAAGCGATATGCCTGCCAAAAAGATGGAGAGCGGGACTTTGACAATGCGGTGATTGTGATTGATGAAGTGCACAATTTGACGCGATTGATGCAGGGGAACATTCTTCCTTACATTACCGAGCGTGAGGGAGGCCGACGACGCAAGATTGAGGCCGAACCCATTGTTCCAGGGCGATGGGAGCCCAAATTGTGTGGAAAATCCGAGAATTACAAGCGCGCCTACTTGTTTTATCGCCTTCTCACGGATGCACGCAATTCGAAAATCATCGGCCTTTCGGGCACACCCATCATCAATTTCCCTGAGGAATTGGGGATTTTGGCCAATCTCTTGGGCGGATACATCGAATGCGCGGAATGCAGCATTCTCCTTCCTGATTTGTCGAAACAGGAGCAGGTTATCAAACAAGTGAAGGAGATTGCCGAACAAGAGCGGCGTGTGGATTTGGTGCGCTGTCGTGCAGGAGACCGCCGCATCGATGTCTTGATTTCCACCTTTCCTGAGGGATATCTTCGTGCGGAAGGCCCGCAAGACGAGTTCATCGGTGTCGAAGCGGACGAGAGCGCTCAAGAAGACATTCGCGCCATTTATCCGCGTATCAAATCCGTCTTATTAAAGGCACTGGCGGGTGCTCGCATCGAAGAATCCCCCAAAGGTCCCTACGTTTCGTATCCGCGGTTGCCAATTGACAACGAGAGCTTTACGCGGGAATTCATCGAATATGGAAAGGATGGTCCTACCATTTCCAACAAGCTCGTATTGCAAAAGCGTCTTACGGGCCTAATTTCGTATTACAAAGGCTCCAAAGAAGAATACATGCCGCGTGTGGTGAAGGACATGGTGGTTCCGTGCGAGATGACGGATTTTGTACTCAAAAAATACACGGAAGAGCGCATTCGCGAAATCAATGGCGAATCAAAGAAAGAAAAGGATACGACGGATGTCTTTGCGGCGGTGGAAATGTTTGCAAAGATGAAGAACCCGTCCAGTTATCGATTTCGCAGCCGTGCGTTGTGCAATTTTGCATTTCCCGAGGACATCGAGCGCCCCTTTCCAGGCACATTAAAGGAGGTGGATGAAGAGGTGGCGGGTGTACAAGAAGAAGCCCAAGTGGCAGAAGGACTGGTGGATGCGGAGGCGGATGGGGCGGCTCAGCGCGTCATCGAAGGAGAAGAGCGTGTCGCGGAGTTGTTATTGGAGCGCCCTGCCGAGCCAGAGGAGGAAAAACAACAGGGTGGCGATTTCATCACGGAAGCGGATGCTTTGGAGTCGGATGCTGATTCCTCCTCTTCGGAGTCGGATGCATCCTTCTCTTCTGAATCTTCTTCTGAGTCGGATTCTTCCTTCGAGTCTGATTCTTCCTCTGATTCGGAGTCTTCCTATGCTTCTTCTGAGTCGGATGCCGAGTCGGATTCTGAGTCGGACCTGCAAGTGGGTGGAGTGATACCCGAAGAGGTGCCCAGACCAAAGCGTCCCACGTTGAAGAAACCCATGCTTGCTGCAAGCGCAGCATCCGAACCCGCAGTGGCAGAACCCGCAGTGTCAGCAAGCGCAGCAGCCGAACCCAGTGTATTGAACACGGTGACTTCTTCCTTGTCCGCACTGGTTCCCAAACGAAAACGTCCTGCCTTGGCGGCAGCACCTGCGGCAGCACCTGCGGCAGAGCCTGCGGCAGCACCTGCGGCAGCACCTGCCGGCCCACGCATGATGAGCTACAAAGAGCAGATTGCGCATGCGCTCCAGCGTCTGGATTCCTTCAATGAGAAAGACCATCTCTCGATGTACCTCAATTTGAATGATGTCTTCACCGACATGGACGGCGTTCCCACGACTCCCCCCATGCCCATTAAAGAGCGCACCCTTCGAAATTATTCCACCAAGCTGGACAAGATGCTTCGTAACATTCTCGAAGGAACCAAAGGAAGCAATCTGGTCTATTCTCAATTCAAAACCGTCGAGGGTCTCGGGGTTCTCTCCATTGCCCTCAAGGCCAACGGATTTGTCCCCATTGACATCGTGGGCTCCGACCAGAATCCCACCTTTAGTCGACGCACCGAAGCCTCCTTTCGTAAGGGACCCGATGCCGGCGAAAAACGATACATCATGTTCACAGGAGAAGGCTCGAAAGAACGTCGTACCCTGATTTTGAATCTCTTTAATGGACAATTTGATAAGCTTCCCGCCTCCATGCGAAGCATCTTGGAAGAAAGCGGCTATACCACGCGCAAAAACACACGCGGTGAACTCTGCTGGGTCATCGGCATTACCGGTGCGGGTGCAGAAGGCATTTCCTTGAAATGCTGCCGCAAAGTGCACATTATGGAGCCCTATTGGAACAATGTCCGTCTGGACCAAGTAAAAGGACGCGCCATTCGTATTTGTTCTCATAAAGAGCTTCCCTTTGAAGACCGCACGGTAGAGATTTATACCTACGTGACCCAATTTTCCGAACGACAATTTCAAGAACGTCTGGTGGACCAAACCCTGTTGAACTCCGATAAGGGAAAGACCTCGGACCAAAATGTGTGGGAAGTCAGCAAGAAGAAAGATAAAATCAATAACGAAATCCTTGAATTGATGAAGGAATGCGCGATGGATTGCGGATTGAATGCGGCAGACAATCAAGACGTGAAGTGCCTGTTCATTGATGGGCGACCCGACCAGGCCATGTTTGACCCGAATCTGGAAATCGATAAACTCACCACCAGCATCGAAATGAAGGCCAAACCGGCCCGCGCAGTCTCACAAGAAGACACCACATCCAATGTGCGGGTGGTTCAATATCGCGGCCATCGGTATTTCATGTATCCCAGGAAGAATGGCGGACGAGTGATATTTGATTTGTTTGCCATGTCCGACCAGCTCTTGCAGCGGCCTGTGGGAGAAGTGCAAGTGGACCCGACCGATGAAAATCGAATCATCACCGGTCGACTGTTTGATGTGGCTGCTTCTGCCGTTGGCGTCGCCGAGGTTCTAGAAGAAGAAAAGACCGATTAGGCATACGAACCGGCTTTGGTGGGAAATTGGGTGTAGACCCAGTCAGCCTTGGCTTCCCGCAGAAGGTCGTCCTGATTGGCCAATTGTTGAAAAAAATGCAACCATGCTACATCAAACGTAAACGATGATGTGGCGTGAACCCCTGGGTAATACCCATTCAACACGTTGGCATGTCCTGCCACTTTGATGTAACAGGCTTCTGCCGTTTGACCCGGTACGCGGTTGACCGTGGCATTGTCCGACCAGAGGCGCGGCCATCCAGGATGCGTCAATCGTGCCGTGGTGAAGGACACCGCGCCCCCATTGGACACCAGTCCATCCACCGCAGTACAGTGCACGTCCATGCTGGTTCGATTGTTGTTCACTCCAAGAAGATACCAGGTTCCCAAGGAGACTTGATAGGAGGTTGTGACGGTGGTGGGGGAGCCACTAAAATTGTGCTCGAGGGACAGGACCGCCGTGCTTCCGTTGAGGGGCGTCAGGTTCACCGACAGATAGAGTTGCGCCATCATGAATTCGATAATGGTTTCTTTAATCGGCATGGTCTGCATGCGAAAACAGAGCGTGAGGGTTCGCCAGCTTTGATAGGCCAAACTCGGGAAATTCAAATAGGAATTCTGATTGTTGAGTCGCACAAAGGATTTTCTTCCTGGAACACTCGTGGTTTCGTCCGTCCGTGTATGATAATCGGTGCCTCCCACTTGCATGAATTGTCCAAAGAGTCCTGGATTGCGCAACTCTTCCCATTGACCCGAAAGGGGCCCCACTTCGTAGGTCAGGAACGGGGCGCGCGCCTCACACGTCAACGAATAGAAGGCGGGATTCAACGGCGAGGTTCCACTGCAGACTTGTCCTTTCATCTGAAAGGCATTCCAGCCTCCTCCCGCGTCTTCATAATACAACTTGACCAGATTGGGGGTAGAGCCGCTAAAGGGAGTACAGGATTGGGAGGTATAGGTGGTGGCGCCTTGCAGACCCAAGTTTTCAAAGAATCCAGGGGCATCCGCCGTCCGTTGCGCCATGGCGGTTCCATCGATGGCCGCGGGCTGATTCACAGCCAACCAAAAGCCATCGTCCACGGTTATCGAAAATCGCATCGAGGCCGGCTGTTGTGTCCAGACGTCTGTGAGTTGCAGGCAGCATCCATAGGGAAGACCTCCCAGGGCGGGAATGCCAGAGGGACCCGTGGGCAGCGACAAAAAATCATTTTCAATGGTGCGCCGCAGGAATCCTGCCACACGATTGGGATTTCCTGGTACCGCCACGAACCAAAAGGTCTCCACTCCGCGTTGAAAGGGGGCTCGCACGAGGGTCGATTCGGGCGTGATGCCCAAGAACTGAATCATGGCCGAGCGTTGTGTCGCATAATCCACAAATCCACCCTGCGAGCCCCTCATGGACGTGGACAACTGGCTCCAATATTGTTTCACGGCACCCAGATTCGCCATCGAATTGTATGTGGTCATGTTCGAAAGAGAGGGATAGGCCGAACCCGCGGGCTGACCTCCCATTCCTAGAAAGAGCTTCTGCAGACAGGTCATGTCAAAGGGTGGCAAGGACCCATCGGGCAAATTCGCGCAAAGGTCGTATCCACTCACCGCACCGCGTTGAAGGCAGAGGTCACGTGCGGAGGCTCCCAGGGCCGTAGAAGGGTCTTGCTTGGCATCTGCGGAAAGTTGACCCACTTGTGCCAGTACCGCCGCCACCGTGGCTTGTCCTTGTCGAAACATATCCAGATTCAAGGGTGGAGAGGCATATTGTTGATACAGGTTCAAGTTGGTTCCTCCACGAAGAGTGGCCAGGTAGTCCGTAGGTGTCGACGCGGCCAAGGCCAAGGCCAGGGCGCCCGTTGGTTTGCATCCACCCGCCGTCACCTGTCGGCTCAGGCACGCCGCAGAAAGCTGTCCGTTCACGGGGTCACACGTGCCATCATGCGGTGGTGTGGGTCCAGGCGGCGGAGGCGGACATGCCGCACTCGTTTGTGCCACCTGAGTGCATTGACCGCGTGTATTCGTTGGATACAGCGGTGCACCCTTGGAATCAATCGGAATGCCTCGATGCGTGTCCACACAATAGCCGCAGCCCGCAAACAACGGGTCGTCCACGTCGGCGCAGGATTGAAGCGCGCTGCATTTGTCCATGAGCATCTGTTGTTTGGCCTGTTGCAAATCAAAAAACCATTTTTTATGGGCGGGCGTACCCACCAACGGACCCGATGCATTTCCGAGCGCACCCTGGGATACCACGGGAACCGTTCCACGAGGAGGCGGCGGAGTATACACCCATCCACACCCTGCTGCGGCAGAACCATTCTTGGCGGCAATCAATTGGTCCAGGGAAGACGTAGCGCACTGTTGTGCCAAGGAGGCCAGGGAGGGACTCAGGTCGGAACGAAAAATGTCATTGGGATACTCCACCGCAGGAGGTTGAAGGTGGCCCAGCGGCGATACACTTTGAATGGCTTGGTCAAATCCAGGAAGACCGGAAGTGCGAGAAAGAATGAGATGGGGAAGGGTGGTGGCATATCGTTGTTGTTCTTCAAGATAGGTCTGATGCGGGTCGGTGGTCCCGCTCGTTCCTGCAAATGTTTCCGCCAATCGACGAAACATCCCTATTCTGGTTTTCGTAATTATGAGGCTGTCATTCTCACGAAATACAGGGTTGGGTGGGGTTGACTGGAATCCTTATTGGTCCAATACAGCTTTGCCTCGTGCACACCAGTGTTGGGGGTTATCGTACCCTGGTCCGCCCCATACGCGCTGATGCATGGCACCGCACACCAAACTTTGGTTGCCAATGGTCCAGGGTTGATGAAGGCGATTTCCAATGGACAGCAAGATATTGCAGTTGTTGTCGTTGGGCTGCCAGTAACAATCGCGTTGATTGCCTGATGCGCACTCGACGTCTCCTCCGTCATTTTTACGAAGGGGAACGGCGATTCCTGGGATGCATTTCCATGGGGTCGATTTCGGAGGGGGCGGAGGAGGAACCGGTTCATCGCCGATGACATAGACATCATTGGCCCACGGCCCGCCTTTTCCTCCTGAACATCGGTTGGAGGCTCCATATTTTGCGTATCCATTGAAATTTGTATCTCCTTGACAATGGCCTCCATCCTGTACGCCAAATATCTTCATGCCCTGCGTGCGGGCGGCTTGGTAGCAGGCATGAATGGCGTCGGGTCGATTCTGATAGGGGCCCGTGATTAACGGGTCCGTTCCCTCTAGGATGGGCATGGCGCGTGCGGCGGTATCAGCCCAGCACCCGATATGATGAAAGGCGGGGTCGGGCTTCTCGTTGTCGAATCCTTCTGCGTTTTGAAATCCCTCTCCTGCACTCCAATCGGGATAGACCGCCGGATTGGGTGGAAACCAGGTATAGGTGGCATGCACGCTGAAAATGGCGTCGGATTGATACAGGGGCTGCTGAGATGAATCCAGGAGTTGCAGGACCGTTCCCAGAATGCGCTCTTGACAGCAATCATGGCGATTGGTGACCACGATTTTATAGATGAGCGTGGGTGACCCCAAATTGACTCGAATCCAAGGCACGTCGCCGCAGGAACTGTGGACAAAGGACTTGCCCACTCCGTCCACGAAATTCGATACGGGAAAGATGTCGCCCTGATAGCCGCTGGATTTGGTCACCTGCGTGCGCGGTGTAATCACCTGGGAGGCGGGGTCGTCTGAGGTATAGACCTGAATTTGCGCCAAATTGAGGCATTCGGTGTGATTGTATTGCAGATGAATGTATTGCGCATATTGGCCCGCGGCAGGCAGCGGACAACACTTGGCCAGTCGCTCCCATCCTGCGGGCGCTTCGGACGTGCCCCATGCGGGGCGCTGCCCCGCCACCTCGGTATGCGTTTTGCAATATCGATTGTCTCCGTGATTCAAGGTGAGCCATTCATTGGTGGAATCGCCTACCGCAATCCAATTGTCATCGGGAAACGAGGACGTGAGTTCGGGATTGATGACCGTGCGCTGGGTCATGTCGCAGATTTCATTGGAAAAACAGAGGCGCATTCCCATTTGAGAACAATGGGCCGCCAGGTCTTGATAGGATTGGGTGGGCTGTTGGGCGGGCACACGAACATCAAAGTCATGCGAGGCCGCGGCGGCGGGAGGGCCCAACTGAATGCCATAGGCCTGCTGCAAGGCCGCACTTCGTTCCACATTGGTTTTGGTATTGTCATTCGCCAGGCGATGTACGGCATCATAGGCTTTCTTGACCGCCTCCACTCCTCCCAGGGTTTGACCCGTGGAAAGGCCCGTAGTGGTCGTAGGGTCCAGCGTGGTACCTGGATAATTATAGGTGGCCGTGGCATCATAAAATCCTTCATGGACGGGTGTTTTCAAGGCGGAGGCCACGGTATCGGGCAGTGTATAGGTGGAGCCGATGTGAGAGGTGCTTCCTTGATTGGTATAGAGATAGGACAAACATTCTTGTGAGACGGGTCCTTGTGCATTGGAAGGGCCATCGCACGGGGTTTGAATGGGCACACCCGTCATCATCATGGAGACGGCATTCCAATCCGGAATCGAGAGGGGTGTTCCTTTGCCATCTGTTCCCGTGGCGGCCTGCGCGGCCTTCGCCGACAACAGGTCCATGATGGTATCAATTCCATAGGGGCTTCCGTCGGGACCGTGTTGAAGGGCCGCGGCGGTGGCGGCATCCTTTGGATAACCGGTTCCATCGGTGGTTCCGCCCAATTCCATCCATCGAGTTTGAAGGCAGGAGAGGGAATAGTTGCCTGGTTGATTGGCCTTTCCATAACACGGGTCGGATTCCAAAAAGGTGGCGGATGCTTCTTTTGTGATAAGGGGGGCGTTGGGACATCCGAGTGCATCTCCATCGTAATTACTGATAAAGGTAAAGGGTACCATGCATGACAGATTCATGGAGGATTGCCCCGTTCCTGGAATCAGGGTAATGCAACGGAAATCACCGCACAGGTGCGTGCCGGCCATGCGTGGCTTCGAACCCGTAACGGTATCCTTGTCGATGAGCGTATTGGCATCCAAACGAAAGGGGCCGCTGGTGGTGGTGCCTTCCAGGTATCCTTGCAGGAAACAGGAGGAGCCACTGACATGCACGGTAAAGGTGGTGCCCTCGCTGTGGGCTGGCACGGTCACGTCGGTGGGATTCGCCGCATTCAGTGGGGTGGCCGCCAAGGAAATCATGGAACCACTGACGGTGAGGGTTCCTTTTCCAAAAAAATGGAGGACAAAGGGAAGAGATTGGGCTTCGGGGCCGACTCGAGAGAAGGTGCTGGATGAATAACACTGGGTGCAATTCGGTGTTCCAAACGTTTGCTTCGTGGCACAGTCGACCTTTTCTTTCACGACCTGGCACTGTTCTTTGGTCAGGGCAAAGGTGCCTGGCGCGGATTGGCCGATGGTGGGCTGGTAGACTTGATAGGGGTCGTAGGGGGCACGGCCGGTTTGTTCGATTTCGGTCGCCAGGGCGAGCTGCGTGGCGCGGTCTTCTGGGCTGATGTATCGCCCGCCGGGTCCAAGGGCGCCGGTGGAAGTCACTCCGTTGGTATCGAAACTCATTCCACATTGCGCGGCAAACGTGGGGTCGTCGAAGGCGGAACAATCGTGCGCGGCCTCACATCGCTGCGCCTGAAGAAGGGTGGCGGGAGGGGCGGTGGGAAGAGGATAGGGGGCGTGCGAAGAAAGGACGTAGGTTCCTGAGGTGGGCTGGGCCACCAGACTGGCCGTGGCCTGCTGAAATTGAGCGGAATGAGCAGGGGTCAAGGACACCGTGGGGGACGTTAGGTTGATGGTATTGGTCAGGGGATTGTATTTGGAAAGGGAAGAGGGAGGGAGGGGAGAATCAAATCCTTCTTTCCATTTGTCTCGATGCGTCCAGACGAGGAGCACCAGAAGCATCAGGACCAGAACCAGGATGCCGTGGGGCATGGATTCCGTACTATTAATGGTGCGCGTTTTAAGGTGCTACCCTATCCATGAAGAGTGCCTCTCACGGAAAGATTAGAATGTGTGCATTTCTGTATTGATTGCATTTCTGCTATGTGTTCCATTATATTCCTGCATTGTGTGTCCCATTATATCGATACAAAGAGGGTATTTTAACACACGCTAACTTACAACGGTGCAGCATCCCTCATCGGTGCAGCGTCCCCCTCAGGGGGTTGGGGGGAGGCGCCAGCGTCCCCCTCAGGGGGCCAGGGGGAGGCAGCCGCCTTTGGCGGCGTAAGCGTCCCCCTCAGGGGGCCAGGGGGAGGCAGCCGACGCAGTCGGCGTAAGCGTCCCCCTCAGGGGGCCAGGGGGAGGTAGCCGACGCAGTCGGCGTAAGCGTCCCCCTCAGGGGGCCAGGGGGAGGCGCCAGCGTCCCCCTCAGGGGGCCAAGGGGAGGCGCCAGCGTCCCCCTCAGGGGGCCAGGGGGAGGCGTAAGCGTCCCCCCCTCAGTAGGTATTCTCAGGCCGCAATCCAGGCAGGGCATCCATTTCTCGGGTCACAATGCGAAATACCAACGACACCTGCTTGTTTAAGTTCATCAAACGAATGGGGCTTTGCAATCCCGCTCCAAAGGTGGCCAAGGCGCCACCCAGTCCTGAACCGAAGCTCCACGGAAGAATGGAACCTGTGGTGGGGTCTTGCATGCGTGCAGGAATGACCAATACGTTCGCGTATCCCACTTCGTTGACACCATCATGCAGCGTCGAGGGGGTAGGAGTATAACACGTTCCCAATACGACATGACCCTCAGGGCGGTTGACCCACTGAGAAAAGGCCCGCAACATGGGTCCATACGTGGCATCGCTCAATGCCTCCTCAGGATAGGCGTATCCGCTTACCTGAATGCGGTCGCCCGCACACATCGCAAATCGACTGAAATACGTGGAGGTCACCAAAAAGAAATTGGCCGGGTCGCCATTGGCCGCAGGCACCATCACATTGTACTGGGACGGCGTGGACCCCACCGTAATCGGAAGGGAAAACGGAAAGGCGGTGCCCGCTACCGAACCCGCTTGCGGCGCCAGGATGCCCAGTACATCCAAGGTATCGGGCACGGCGCTGACCAGGTCTCCGTTCGGGCGACGAATGTCCACCGTCATCTTTTGTAGGGTCGAGAGAGGAGTCGGATAGTATTCTTTTTGGCATCGTAAGAACTTGGGAATCATGCAAAGAAATCCTTTCGTGGTTCCACCCTGTACTGTATCATCGGAACGCCAGTGGTCATCGTATTGCAATACGCCAAAACTGCGGTCCAAGAAGGTATCCGTGCCGTAGTTGTTATTCTCCAATTCGGCCACACGCACCGTAATAAATGGGAGATTCAGAATGTTATCTTGATAGGTCGTGTTCGTGACTTGATTTTCCGTAGTATTGCGGTTCACCGTGACCGAGAGACTTTCACCTGGGACAATGGCCTTTACCAGCTCAATCCGAACAATGTTTTTGAATTTCTGTTGTGCCGCCAGGGTGGGGCCAAAATTCTGCGAATTCGCAGCGGGGTCAAAATTCACCGTAAAACTGTAGCGATTTTCCTTGTTGTTTTTCAGCCAATCACGGTCGGCGGAATACAAGAAGAGATTGTTCTCCACTTCGCGATAGGATACGACCGCGGGTTGTTGAACCAGAACTTGCTGGGGCAAATCGGGTCCAACGGGGGCCAGCAACGGGACCGTTGTCGTAGGGTTGCCATTGGCTTGACCCAGCATGCGGGTATCGGCGCCCACTCCGCGCGTTTCCTGAAATCCATCAAAGGAACCCACCGCACCCATCATCAAGTCACGTCGGTCGGGAAGTATCGCCAAGGGAAGGTCGGTCACGGGAGTCGGCTTGCTGTTCCGTAGGGCCAGGGCACGTTCGGACGATTGGTTCTGGGCATCCTGAAGTGCGCGAAAGGCCGTATCGGCTTGAATGCGTCCTGCCACGCCCACTTCGGCCTTCTTGAGTTCGGAGGCGGTTGCGGCGGCACGCAGTGCTTCCAACTCGCGTTGTTTCTTGGCTCGCTCAAACATTTCGGCGGCGGGTGGGCCGTCTTCCGAGAGGGAAATTCGAAAATCGGGCGCGGGCGGAGGCAAGGCTTTCACTTCTTGGCGCTCCTGTGTCAGACGCTCGAACCGCTGCGACGTTTCCTGAAACAGGGCCTCGTCCATTACCTTTTTCACAGGGTCCACGCCCTTGGTCAATTCTTTGCGTTGCAGGTATTGAGAAAAATCCTTAGCGCAACTGGAGAGGACTTCTTTATTCAGGAGGGAGAGGGGCTTTTCCCCTTGTTTTTGATACACCTGTTTGCAATAATGATTCAGGGTTTTGGCCAATCGCTCGCGCTGGGGCTCCGTCAATGTGGTTCCGTTTCGTTCTTCCACATCTTGGAGGAGAACCGTTTCAAGGGTTTGATAGTTCTTTTCACTGAAAAAAACGGATTGTACCGAGACCGGTTTTTGTACCGATGTGACAGGTACTTGTGATAGGCCCGGGCGGTACATCGCTACTGGCACGTTTTAAAAAAAAGTGTCCTATGTTGCGCGCGCCCTCATGCATTCTTGGATGCAGCCGATTCTTGTAGATACTGTATCATGTGCTGAAGCTGTAACGAGGATACCACGGGACTTCTGGGAAGAGGTGTCGTCGGAACATACTTGGAAAACGGAACAATGGGACGAAGGGGAGAATCGGAATGG
>Ga0164297_10004400_pt1 | contig 12647 bp, 11 predicted proteins | sample GEODES058metaG_FD_113539 | JGI IMG/M metagenome (GOLD analysis project Ga0164297, IMG submission 113539) | Dystrophic lake water microbial communities from Trout Bog Lake, Wisconsin, USA - GEODES058 metaG | ecosystem: Environmental > Aquatic > Freshwater > Lake | place: USA: Trout Bog Lake... | reverse complement strand
GCTTCTTGCTCGGCAGCTTTGCGAGCCTCGTAAGCAGCGCGATGATCCTCAACCAATTGCGGGATTTGTTCAACGGCAAGCGCGAGAGTTTTGAGATCGCCAACCCCATTGAGATTCGCTACTTGATTTCGCAACTTAGCGACAGCAGCTGCAGCATCTTCAGGAACGAGCGCACCAGATTTGATGCGAGCGGACAAGAGGGCAACTTCCGAAGCCACCGATTCAAATTTGCGCACGAAATAGGCAAGCGCTTCATCATTGGTCTTGCCAGGGTATGAACCAACAGCGCGTTCGCCTTCCGGAGTAATGACATAAACAGTTCCATCTTCAGCTACGCGACCGAATTGTGCAGGGTCACCAATAAGTGCTGATGCGGCGCTGATTGCAGGTGAGCTGTTTTCCATCTGATACTCCTTGAGTTGCGCGAAAATCGAGAAAACTCGGTTCCGTTGTGGGTAGGTGCGGGTTGGTCAAACGCTGGTACAGGGGTTAAAGGTACCCTTAAAGCCTGAGCCGCGAAAAGCGGCAAATGAGGGCTACCCGGCCCACATTCGTGGCTGGTTGGAAATTGGGGTTACGTGTGATTTTAGAGGTGATACCGGCCGAGTACTTTGGCACCAACTGTTGGGTGCTTGCGCCTGATAAAAATTCTGAATGCATAGTCGTCGACCCTGGAATGGCCATCGGGACACTCGTGCCACAACTCCGTGAGGTGTTTGATCGCCATAACCTCAAGCCAATAGCTCAACTGGTGACCCATGGGCATCTTGACCACACATTTTCGGTTGCGCCCCTGGATCAGGCATACGACGTGCCAGCCCTTATTCATCCACTCGACCGTCCTTATCTTGGCGATCCGGCCGGGTTGCTTACACCTGGCGGAATGATTGACTCCATCCTGGCCCAACTCGGTGTCGGGAAAGATACTTTCGTGGAGCCATCAACAGTTAGAGAAGTTGTCGACGGCGAAGAGTTTTCAATTGCCGGTTTTACGATCAAGGCTATTCACGCACCGGGGCACACTCCAGGCTCCACCATGTTCTTAGTTAATAACGAAATTTTGATTTCGGGGGATGTGCTCTTTGCTGGCTCTATTGGCCGAACCGATCTGCTCAAAGGATCAGATACCCAGATGCGCCGTACTCTCAAAGAGAAAATTCTCACCCTGGCAGATGAGATCGAAGTTCTCCCCGGCCATGGCAAAGAAACTACAATTGGGTTTGAACGGAAAAACAATGATTTTCTGAGTGACGCATATCTGAAGGGAGCCTAACGTGCCAAAGTTTCAGGCCCCTAAGGGAGTAAGTGAATATTTCCCTGATCGTTCGCGCTCTTTTGAATATGTGCGCGACACCATCATTGAATGTGCCAAAAATTCGGGCTATAACCTGATGGAGCTTCCTGTCTTTGAAGATACCGAACTCTTTGCTCGTGGCGTCGGTGAATCAACAGATGTAGTTCGAAAAGAGATGTATACCTTTGAAGACCGAGGTGGACGATCAATCACTCTGCGCCCTGAAGGCACAGCAGGAGTAATGCGCTCCACAATTGAGCACAATCTCGATCGTGGCCAACTGCCGGTCAAGGTCTACTACTCAGGACCATTCTTTCGAGCCGAGCGTCCTCAGGCTGGGCGCTATCGCCAGTTTTATCAGGTAGGGATTGAAGCTATCGGTGTCAGTGATCCTCTGATTGACGTGGAAGTAATCGCAGTTGCGCATCGAGCATTGAAGAGTTTGGGGCTGACTAATTATCGCCTTGAGATCACATCACTTGGCGATGGGCTCACTCGTGCAAATTATTTGAAAGATCTGCGTGCGTATATCGCGGGGCTCGAACTCGATGAAGAGACATCAAGTCGTGCCGAGATTAATCCGCTCAGGCTTTTTGATGACAAGCGGCCAGAAATTAAAGCCGCTCTCACCGGCGCTCCTGTCCTGATGGATTACCTGACACCAGAGAGCGCCGCTGATTTTCAGACGGTCTGTGAGCTGCTCACGCAATTGGGAATCAGTTATCAAGTGAACAGAAGAATGGTTCGTGGACTTGATTACTACACCGGCACCGCCTTCGAGTTTGTCCATGAAGGTTTAGGTGCGCAGTCAGGCATCGGTGGTGGCGGGCGCTACGACGGCCTGATGGAGCAGCTTGGTGGAGCAAAACTTTCTGGAATCGGTTTTGGTTTAGGAGTAGATCGCATTCTCCTTGCCTGCGAAGCCGAAGAACTGGCTTTGGGCAGCGCATCAGATCTCGATCTCTTTATTGTTCCTCTTGGGACTTCACGCCAATCTTTGCAAATAGCCGAGGAGTTACGTGCCAGGGGAGTTCGAGTTGATTTAGCTTTTGGAGATCGATCCCTGAAAGGTGCTATGAAGGCTGCTGATAAGAGTGGCGCCAGATTTAGCGCAGTGATTGGCCAGGAAGAGCTTGCATCAGGGCAAATCTCACTCAAGGAGATGAGCTCGGGCACAGTGAAATCCGTTACTCTTAGCGCTTTGGCGAACCACTTGACCGACGGAGACGATTTTTAATGCTGCGCACACATGATGCTGGATCACTCAACAAGTCCCATGTGGGGACCAAAGTTATTTTGGCTGGGTGGGTAGCACGTCGTCGCGACCATGGCGGTGTTGCGTTCATCGATCTTCGTGATTCCAGTGGCGCCGTTCAGGTAGTTATTAAAGATGAGATTGCCGGCGCACTTCGCGCAGAGTGGTGTGTGTTAATTACTGGTGTAGTCACCGCCCGTCCTGCCGGAAATGAAAATACGGCGATCGCGACTGGTGAGATCGAAATCGATTGTGAAAAACTCGAAGTTTTATCAGAGGCCGCAGCCCTACCGTTTCCGGTAGATAGTGGTGATGTTGCCAATATCAGCGAAGAGATTCGCCTGAAGTATCGTTACTTGGATTTGCGTCGCGAGGGACCGGCTAAGAATCTACGCTTGCGTTCGAAAGTTACTTCGGCAGTGCGTACAGTGATGGACCGACTCGATTTTAACGAGATTGAAACACCATATCTGACTCGCTCCACTCCAGAAGGCGCACGTGACTTTTTAGTTCCAGTACGTCTGCAGCCAGGATCTTGGTATGCGCTACCTCAATCTCCGCAACTCTTTAAACAGTTGTTGATGGTTGCGGGAATGGAGCGCTACTACCAAATTGCTAGATGTTTCCGAGATGAAGATTTCCGTGCAGACCGCCAACCAGAATTCACACAACTTGATATTGAAATGTCATTCGTAGATCAAGAAGACATCCTCAAGGTCTGCGAAGAAATTCTGCAAGATGTTTTCAAGAAAACTCTTGACTACACAATTCCAATGCCGATCCCGCGTATGACTTATAGCGATGCAATGCGCCGCTACGGTTCAGATAAGCCAGATCTACGATTTGGGCAAGAGTTAGTCGAGTGCACCGAGTTCTTTGCAGAGACGAGTTTTAGAGTTTTTCAAGCAGACTATGTAGGTGCGGTTGTTATGCCTGGCGGTGCTAGCACTCCTCGCCGTGAACTCGATGCTTGGCAAGAGTGGGCGAAGGCGCGTGGCGCTAAGGGCTTGGCCTACATTCTTGTCCAAGACGATGGAACCCTTGCTGGTCCAGTTGCCAAAAATCTTTCAGAGAAAGAAGCGGCCTCAATTGCTGCTCATTGCTCAGCACAACCCGGAGATGCAATCTTCTTTGCCGCTGGAAATAGAACGTCTTCGCAGAACCTTTTGGGAGCTGTGCGCCTTGAAGTGGGTAAGCGCTGCAACCTGATTGCAGCTAATACCTGGGAGTTTGTCTGGATTGTTGATGCACCGATGTTTGAATTAGTTGATCCAGAGAATCTAAATTCTGGCTGGACGGCGGTTCACCACCCATTCACTGGACCAAAGCCAGAATTCAAGGAGAGTTTTGATAAGGATCCGGGCAGTGCGTTGGCTTATGCCTACGACATCGTTCTCAATGGAAATGAAATTGGTGGCGGATCAATTCGTATCCATGAACGTGAAGTTCAAAAACGAGTCTTCGATGTCATTGGTCTAACGCCAGAAGAAGCTACAAGTAAATTTGGTTTCCTCCTCGAAGCGTTTAATTACGGACCGCCTCCGCATGGTGGTATTGCACTTGGCATGGATCGCCTCTGTGCGCTCTTGGCCGGAGCCGATTCAATTCGTGAAGTAATTGCTTTCCCTAAGACGGCAAGCGGTGGCGATCCACTGACGGGCGCTCCAACACCAATCACACCGGCACAACGCAAAGAAGCAGGCGTTGATTTTGTAGCCCCGGAGATCGGGTAGGCTCTAGTCATGGGTCCAGGAGGAATTGCAACCATTATCGCTGCAAGTTCGCTTGCAATTATTGCGTTAGCGATCGGATACTTCATCATTCGAGCAACTCGAGTAATTGATGAGATGCAAAAGACGATCGCGTCTGTGAACCGAATTGCTACAACTGCCGAGAATTTCACAGAAAAACTCTCCGGCCTCGTCTCGAATTTAACTACCATGAACGCCGGGCTGACAAAGGTAATCTCATCGGCTGCAAGCCTCATACCTGGCGTAGCGAGTTTTACCGCTCGCAAGAGCAACAAGTCTGAGCAGAAAGAACAGCAGTAGTACGGTGGAATCAGCAGAAATCAGATCTCGGTGGTTACGATTTTTTGAATCAGGTAATCCGCAAGGCCTTGCCCACACCGTAGTTCCGTCAGCGTCCTTGATTGCAGATGACCCCAATTTGTTGCTGGTTAACGCCGGAATGGTGCCGTTTAAGCCATTTTTCCTGGGTGAAGTGACTCCGCCATATAGTCGCGCAACTTCCGTACAAAAGTGTGTCCGCACACTTGATATTGATGAAGTGGGGAAAACTACCCGCCATGCTTCCTTCTTCCAGATGTGCGGTAATTTCTCGTTTGGCGATTACTTCAAAGAAGGCGCCATTACTTTGGCGTGGGACTTACTGACAAAACCCATCTCTGATGGCGGTTTTGGATTCCCGGAATCAAAGCTCTGGGTGACTGTATTCCATAATGACGATGAAGCTGCAGATATTTGGCACAAGGTGGTCGGTGTCCCTAAGGAGCGCATTCAACGCCGAGGCATGGCAGATAACTTCTGGTCAATGGGTGTAGCTGGTCCTTGCGGTCCATGCTCTGAAATTTATTTTGATCGAGGCCCCGCTTATGGAAAAGAGGGCGGCCCGGTAGCAGATGAAGATCGCTACTTAGAGGTCTGGAACTTGGTTTTCATGCAAAACATTCGCGCCGATGGTGGCACCAAAGATGACTATCCAATTATCGGTGAATTGCCCGCTAAGAACATTGACACCGGTCTTGGATTAGAACGCACTGCGGCCTTGCTCCAAGGTGTGGAAAATATCTATGAAATTGATACAACCATGCAAATTCTTAAGCGAGCAAGCGAGCTTGCGGGAGTTTCATATGGAAAAGATCAGAAGAGCGATGTCTCACTTCGAGTTGTAGCGGACCATGCGCGAACTGCCATGATGTTGATTGGCGATGGAGTTCTGCCAGGTAACGAAGGTCGAGGTTATGTCCTTCGCCGCATGATGCGCAGAACCATTAGAAATATGAGAATTCTCGGAGCGCCTGATCACAATCTAGGCGAACTCATTACCGCATCAATTGGTGCGATGGGACCGCAGTACCCAGAACTCGTCTCTGCTTCGGAACGAATCTTGGAAGTATCACGCGCCGAAGAGGAGTCTTTCTTATCTACTCTTAAGAGCGGTACATCGATCTTCGATCTCGCATCTGAAGAAGTGAAGAAAACTTCGAGCGCAACTCTCGCCGGAGATACAGTATTTAAACTCCACGACACCTACGGGTTTCCTTTCGACCTCACTCTGGAAATGGCGAGTGAACAAGGTCTTAAAGTCGACGAAGAAGGTTTCCGTCGCTTAATGAAAGAGCAGAAGGATCGCGCCAAGGCCGACGCAAAGGCAAAGAAGAGTGGCCACACTGACTTATCTGAATACCGCAAAATCTTCGATGCTAAAGGCAAGAGCGAATTTATCGGTTACCGACATTCATCTGGTGAAGCAACTGTCGCTGGAATTGTGGTCGACGGACATAGCGTAGAAGAAGTTTCAGAGGGGTCAGTTGAAATTATCTTAAACCGCACGCCTTTCTATGCAGAGGGCGGTGGCCAGCTCGCCGATGGTGGTGTCATTACATTAGAAAATGGCACAAGGATTCTTGTCGAAGATGTTCAAACTCCTGTCCCGGGGCTTTATGTACACCGCGGAATTGTTGAGTCTGGCTCGATCCGAGTTGGGCAAGATGTCTTTGCTCATATCGATGAAGATCGACGAAAGGCTATTTCCAGAGCCCACACTGCTACGCATATGGTGCACAAAGCATTTCGTGAGGCTCTTGGCGAAAGTGCCACCCAGGCAGGTTCAGAGAATGCTCCAGGTCGCTTCCGTTTCGATTTCCCTGCAAATGGCGCAGTTTCAGCTGGCACCCTCAACGAAGTTGAAGCACGGGTTAACTCGTTGCTCATTGAAAATCTTGTGGTGAGTGCGCAAGAAATGTCGCAGAAGGAAGCCAAGGAGATAGGCGCGATGGCGCTCTTTGGTGAAAAGTATGGCGATGTTGTTCGCGTGGTAAGCGTAGGTGACTGGGCTCGCGAATTGTGCGGCGGAACTCACGTTAATTCATCAGCCGAACTGGGATTGGTGAAGTTGCTCAGTGAATCTTCCATTGGAGCAGGTGTTAGACGAGTAGAAGCGCTAGTTGGAGTAGACGCGTATTCATTCCTTGCAAAAGAACATGTGCTACTCAATTCTTTAACAGAGATTGTCAAAGGCGCACGAGTCGAAGAACTCCCTGAGCGAATCTCAGAACTTGTTACGAAGGTAAGAAACGTGGAGAAAGAGCTTGCGCTCTTTAAATCACAGCAAGCGATGGCAGGTCTTGGCAAAGTTGCCGAGGAGTTTGTAACAGTTTCTGATCGCAATATTTTGGTCACCCAAGTAAGCGATGGATTAAGCGGAGATGACCTCCGTGCCATGGCACTCGATCTGCGTAGTCGACGCGCGAACTCAGTAGTCGCACTTTTCTCGGTCACTGACGGAAGAGTCATTCTGGTTGTTGCGGTCTCATCCGAACTTATCACTACTGGCATTAAAGCAGGTGCGTTGGTTAAAACCGGGTCTACCATTCTCGGCGGTGGCGGGGGAGGTAAAGATGATTTCGCTCAGGGCGGTGGAGTTCACGCTTCGGAGATTTCACGTGCCATCTCCGAATTGAAGGCTGCTTTAGGATCTCGCTAATGGAGTACGGCCGCCGAATCGCATTTGATTACGGCAGCGTTCGAATTGGTGTGGCAGCCAGCGACCCCACCGGTCTCATTGCATCTCCCATCGCCACAATTTCAAGCCAAGCCCCTGACTTGGTGGAACAAATCGTCAATCTCTGCCTTGAATATGAGCCGATTTATATCGTGGTGGGGGAGCCCAAGCACCTGTCGGGAAATTCCAGCGCGACCGGGAGTGACGTTACGCAGTTTGTCGAGATCCTTAAATCGATTACCAATGTTCCCATCCATCTCATAGATGAACGCATGTCTACCGTAAACGCTGCCAAGACCTTGCGAGAAGCGGGATTGGATGCAAAATCGAGCAAGACAAAGATTGATGCCATGGCCGCTGTTGTGATCCTGGAAAGCGCCTTGGCGCGAGAGCGCATCGCAGGCGGGTTGTGACTTTGTTCGCTCAGCTCACCCGCCGTGGACGGAGAGCTCTTATCGCTGTAGCGGTCGGTGGGTTCTTAGTTGTGATTGTTGGGTTTGTGGTCCTATTTCACGGAACTGCTGATTATCCTGGGGGTACTGCTGCGGCTCCAACTGCCATCACTGTCACGGCGGGTGAAACTGGTTCACAGATCGCACTCTCGCTTCAGAGCGCTGGGGTCGTTCAATCGAGCAGAACCTTTGTTGGAATTTTGCTCAACGATTCACAGGGGCTCGGGATCGCACCAGGTGTTCACCGAATCGAAAGACATATCCCGGCAAAGGTTGCACTTTCGGAATTACTTGATCGCAATCGGATTGAAAATGTAGTCGTTGTGCGTGATGGATCGACTTATGCAGAAGTTCTCAAATTGCTGAAAAGTGATCCAGGCGTAAATGCCAATGAAAATCTTGGAAACTTAAAACTTCCTCTGGAGAACCCGCTTAACTCACTTGAAGGCGAACTCGCTCCGGCCCAATATTCCTTTGCTCCAGGAACAAATACCGCGGCTGCTTTAGAGCAGATGCTGCTTGCTGCAAAAAGCAATTTTGTTTCATCCGGAATACTTTCAGGGTATTTGAAATACACTCCTTACCAATTACTCACTATTGCCTCCCTCATTCAGATCGAAGCAGACCCGAGCGACTATGCGAAAGCCACTCGAGTGATCCTGAATCGACTAGCAATTGGAATGCCGTTGCAACTTAATTCCACGGTGCTATATGCCATGCATAGTTCTGGACATATTGGTCTGTCTGTTGCAGCAACGCACATCGATTCGCCGTACAACACATACCTTCATCAAGGTCTTCCACCGACGCCAATCTCCAACCCATCACTTGCTGCCCTTCGTGCTGTTTGTGCCCCGGCTGCCGGAAATTGGCTCTATTTCATCACTGTGGCTCCAGGTGATACGCGATTTACTGCCAACTATTCCCAGTTCGAGCAATGGGTCGCTCTCTATAATCAGAACGTGGCTAAGGGTGTTTTCAAATGATCCGCGCAGCCGTTTTAGGTCAACCGGTCAGGCATAGTCTCTCGCCGCTTCTGCATTCAACCGCATATCAATGGCTCGGGGTGGAAGCTAGCTACGAGGCAATCGAGCATGATCTGAACAGTGCGGTGAGTTTTCTTGCTCCTATCCTTGATACTCCGCTAGCCACACCGGACGAGAGTTGGTCGGGGTTCTCTCTGACTATGCCGCTTAAAGAATTAGTTTTCGCAGACCAGATGCAAGGTCGTCTGACTATTGATGAGAAGGCAAAGAGGTTTCACACAGCAAACACTCTTGTGAATACTGGTTCGAACTTCAGCGCTAGGTCGACCGACATGAGTGCATTTGCCAGACTTTTGGCAGATTACAAAGCGGCAAATGTGTTAGTGCTTGGAGCTGGGGGAACTGCTCGCGCAGCGCTCGGTGGTCTTGATGGAATTGCAGATCGCATTACTTTCGCAGTCCGCAGTCTAGAGCGAGCTGCTGGCCTGGCGAAGATGGCGGAGAATTTGAAAGTGCACATAGCAAGTTTCGACACTTTGCTCTCGCAATCTATGCCACCGTTTGATCTCGTTATCTCGACTTTGCCTAAGGATGCAATGAGTCTTTCGTTAGAGGTGTTACAGGTGCATGAGACTGGAGCGCTCTTTGAGGTTTTGTACAACCCAGCTCCCACTCCAGCACTGGAATATGCGCAATCCCGTGGCGTCGCAGCTTTTGATGGCATAGATCTACTTGTGGAGCAAGCCCTCGACCAGATCGAATTATTTTCTGGTTGCACATTCTCCTTTGATGAACTTCGCGTGATATTAAAGGATGTGGCCCGAAAGGCTGTGGACAACTAAAACGCACGATCCTGCTAATCGTTAAGTTTCTTGCATGTACTTACAATTACTTCTTCTCATTGGTTTTGGAGTTCCTATCGCGGTCATAGATCAAAGAGTGAGGAAAATTCCCAACCAACTCCTCGTTGCTCTTCTCATCTCGTCCATAGTTGCTCGAGTCATCTTTGACCATAAAGAGCTTTGGATCTCACTCCAAGTCGCTGGTGCAGGAGCACTTTTCTGCGCACTACTCTTCGCAATCTTTCGCCACATGATCGGTATGGGCGACCTCAAATTAATGATTGTTTTGGCGAGCGTATTAGCCGACTTCCATCGCGCGGTCTTTGGTTTCTTCTTCTCTCTGATTATTGGTGGCCTGATCTGCCTCGTCACCCGTAAAAAATCCGTAGCTTTCGCTCCGGCACTAGTCCTAGCTGCGCTTATTACGCTCTAAGAGTTCACAATTATGAACGAGCAGCGCCTGAATCGTGAGAGAATTGGCCCATGCTTAGATGGCTTACAGCTGGTGAATCACATGGCCCTGCTCTTTCGGCCATCCTCGAAGGACTCCCTGCGCATGTAGAGATTACCTCGGAGATGATCGATGCCGATCTGCGACGCAGACGACTTGGATACGGTCGAGGGGCCCGCCAGAACTTTGAGGCCGACCTAGTCAGCATTCTCGGCGGCATCAGACATGGAAAGAGTCAGGGCGGCCCAATTGCAATTCAGGTGGGCAACTCTGAATGGCCCAAGTGGGAAAAGGTGATGTCGGCAGATCCCGTTGCAGAAGAGGAACTCGCATCTCTGGCCAGAAATGCTCCACTGACCCGACCACGCCCCGGTCACGCAGACCTTGTAGGAATGCAGAAATACAACTTTGATGATGCTCGCCCCATTCTCGAAAGAGCAAGTGCTAGAGAGACCGCAGCTCGTGTTGCACTTGGTGCAGTTGCTCGCGCCTTCTTGAATCAAACTGTTGGCGTAACGATCATGAGTCACGTTCTTTCAATCGGTGAAGTTTCAACACCAGAAGATGCACCGCTTCCTACCTATGCCGATCGAGATGTGGTCGATAACGATCCGGTTCGCTCGTTCCACGCAGAAACTAGCGCAGCTATGGTTGCGCTCATTGATGAGGCGCACGGCTCGGGTGACACCTTAGGTGGAGTCATTGAAGTTTTAGGTTTTAATCTTCCACCTGGACTCGGTTCACATGTTCATTGGGATCGTAGGCTCGATGCCAGACTTGCTGGTGCAATGATGGGAATTCAAGCTATCAAGGGTGTTGAGATCGGCGATGGCTTCACAACCGCTAGACGCCGTGGTTCAGTAGCTCACGATGAGATTGAACGTAATGCGAACGGCCAGATCGTGCGTCGCACCGATCGTGCCGGTGGCACAGAGGGCGGAATGTCCAATGGAGAAATTCTCCGCGTCCGTGCCGCAATGAAGCCAATCTCAACTGTTCCTAAGGCGCTAGATACGATTGATGTGAAGACTGGGGAGAGCGCAAAGGCAATTAATCAGCGCTCGGATGTCTGTGCAGTTCCTGCAGCTGGAATCGTTGCAGAGGCAATGGTCGCTCTCGTTCTCGCTGACGCTGTTCTAGAAAAGTTCGGTGGAGATTCAGTAGCCGAAGTCCGACGAAATTTTCTGTCATACATGGATAGTTTAGAAATCCGCTAAATGCCCATTGCTGTACTTATCGGTCCGCCGGGCTCTGGTAAATCTTCGATCGGCCGAGCCATAGGAAAATTAGCGGGTACGACATTTCTCGATACCGATGCATTGATTGAAGAAATCACGCACAAAAGCATCAAAGAGATCTTTGAGCAACAAGGCGAACCAACGTTTCGACAGATTGAAGAAGAAGTTGTGCTTGGTGTCCTACGGAGTGAGCCAGGGGTAGTTGCTCTTGGGGGCGGATCCATCCTAAGTTCCAAAGTCTTTGATTTATTGCGCGATGCCACTTTCCCAGTGATCTATCTTTCGGTAAGTCCTGCACAAGGCGTTGCGCGAGTGAGCAAGAATGACACCAGACCTTTGCTGGCAAAGGACCCAGAGATATCTTGGCAAGAACTCGTTTCAAAGCGAACACCGCTATATGAGCAACTTGCACGTATCACTGTAAGTACAGACAGCAAGAAGGCCAACGAGATTGCGACAGAATTGGCTCTGCTTCTAGGGATTGGCGGGGAAAAGTGAGAGAGATCCTAGTAAGTGCTGAACGGAAATACCCGATATTTATTGGCGAAGATTGGCAGCGATCTCTCGATGTGGCAGTGGCAGTGCACTCCTCTGTAGTTCTAATCGCTAATCATTTTTTGATTGATCTTCTGAAATTAGATGAAATTGCGCAAAAACGAAACTTACTTCTTTTTTCTATCCCAGATGGTGAATCGGCGAAGTCACTCGAAATCGTTAATTCAATCTGGGCCTTTCTAGGCGAGAAGAACATTGATCGAGGCGCAGCGCTTGTAGGAATTGGCGGGGGAGCGACTACCGATCTCACGGGTTTTGTGGCTGCCACATGGCTTCGCGGAATCAGCTGGTATGCAGTTCCAACCACACTTGCAGGAATGGTGGATGCTGCTATCGGTGGAAAAACCGGGATAAACACTGAAAGTGGAAAAAATCTTGTTGGTTCGTTTCATTCACCTTCATCGGTAACTATCGATCCCAATTTCCTGTCCACACTAAGCGATCGTGACCTGGCGGCTGGTCTCGCTGAAGTTATTAAGTGCGGCATCATTGGCGATACTGAGATCATTTCGATAATCAGCCGTTGCGCCAACCTCACCGATATTCGTACGCATATCATCGATCTCATAGACCGCTCGGCCTCATTGAAGGCACGAGTTGTATCAGCTGATTTCAAGGAATCTGAACTCCGGGAAATCTTGAACTTTGGACACACCTTTGGTCATGCAGTTGAAAAACTTTCGCAATATGAACTTCGACATGGTGAGGCTGTTTCTGTAGGTATTGCTTTTGCGCTGCGCCTGAGTTCCAGTGAACTAGCTTTTGATGCAGCATTGGCGGAGGAGCTGATCGACCTGCTCTCGCGCTTTGAGTTGCCAACAACGATAG
>Ga0164297_10004398_pt1 | contig 12647 bp, 10 predicted proteins | sample GEODES058metaG_FD_113539 | JGI IMG/M metagenome (GOLD analysis project Ga0164297, IMG submission 113539) | Dystrophic lake water microbial communities from Trout Bog Lake, Wisconsin, USA - GEODES058 metaG | ecosystem: Environmental > Aquatic > Freshwater > Lake | place: USA: Trout Bog Lake... | reverse complement strand
GGCAAAAAAATTGCCGACCGCACACCGGCCGACATCCGCGCCGATCCCGCCGTGATCGCCGCCTATCTCGGAGACGGTGAGGAGGAGGACGCGGCATGACCGCTTTGACCCTAACCGGCGTCACCGCCTTCTATGGTGCCATCCAGGCGCTGAAGGGTATCGACCTGACAGTCGACAAGGGCGAGATCGTGACCCTGATCGGCGCCAATGGTGCCGGCAAGTCCACCTTGATGATGACGATCTGCGGCAATCCGCGCGCGCGGTCCGGTAGCATCGTGCATGATGGGCAGGACATCACCGGTTGGCAGACCCACGCGATCATGCGGCGCGGCATCGCGCAGGCCCCCGAGGGGCGCCGCATCTTCGGCCGCATGACCGTGCATGAAAACCTTCTGATGGGTGCGGAGGTTGCCGGCCGCACCGATATTCCGGCGCTGCTGGAGGACGTCTTCACACTGTTTCCGCGCCTGAAAGAGCGTCTCCATCAGCGCGGTGGCACGCTATCTGGTGGCGAACAGCAGATGCTGGCGATCGGCCGAGCGCTGATGTCCAAGCCGAGCCTTTTGTTGCTGGATGAGCCGTCTTTGGGCTTGGCGCCGTTGGTGGTTCGGCAGATTTTCAGCGCCATCCGCGATCTGAACCGCAACACGGGTCTGACCGTTCTGCTGGTGGAGCAGAACGCCTATCAGGCATTGCGCCTGGCGCATCGCGGCTACGTGCTGGTCAACGGCGCCATCACCATGTCCGGCACCGGCGCGGAGCTTCTTGCGCGACCGGAAATCCGGGCAGCGTATCTAGAGGGAGGTCACACCGACTGATCGGGCGTTTGGCGGCGGCCCTGCGGCAGTGCCCCCGAGGACTGCACGATCAGGGGCTGCACGATCAAGGGCTACACGATCAAGGACTGCACGAGATCAAGGGCTGCACGATCCGACCGCCATGCAGCGGATGTGGTGCGCCGGTGGTGCCTGGAAAGCTTAGCGGCAATCCGGCCGCGACGCGGGCGGCGAGGAAGCCGAAACACTGTGCCTCTAACGCGTCACCATCCCAACCCAGGCCGTCAACCGCTTCCACCGGCACGCCCAGCGCCCCGCGCAAGCCGTGCATCAGCACCGGGTTGTGCCGTCCGCCGCCGCAGATCAGCCAACGCACGGGGGCGGCGGGAAACGCCGCGGCAGCGACGGCCTGAACGGTGAAAGCCGCCAGGGTTGCCGCGCCGTCGGCCGGTGAGAGGTCGGCAACGCCCGAGGCGGCCAGTGCCGCGGCAAAATCCAACCGGTCCAGCGATTTCGGCGGGGTCTGGGCGAAATAGGCATGGCTGAGCAGCCGGTCCAGCACCGCTTGATCCACCTGCCCGGCGCTGGCGAGGGCACCGTCGCGATCGAAGCGCTGGCCGGTATGCCGCTCTGCCCAGTCATCCAGCGGCCCGTTGCCAGGGCCGGTATCGAACGCCAGCATCGCGCCGTCGGCGCCAATCCAGGTGACATTGGCGACGCCGCCGATATTCAGCAGTGCCACCGGTTTCGGCAGATCATGCGCCAGGGCGGCATGATAGACCGGGACCAGCGGTGCCCCTTGGCCACCGGCTGCGACATCGGCAGAGCGGAAATCATAAGCCACCGGCAAGCCGGTTTGCTCTGCAAGCAGCGCCGCGTCACCGATCTGCCAGGTTCGCCGGCGATCCGGCTGATGCAGGATGGTCTGGCCGTGAAAGCCGATCAGATCGGCCGCCATGTCCAAGCGGCGAACGGCTAGGACATGCGCCTCGGTCAGGCGCCGTTCGGCATCCAGCAGGCGCGGATCATCCGCCGGCAGTGCGGGGGCTAAATCCAGGATCTGGCGCAGGTCGCGCCGCAGGTCCGCATCGTAGGGAAGGGTGATGGACGGCCCGAAAGCCTGGATCGCGATACCGTCGGTTTGCACCCAGGCGGCATCGACGCCGTCCAAGGAGGTGCCGCTCATCAAGCCGATGACGCGCGGCATGGGGATTAACCCCGGGCCGACATCAGGCGTGCCTTGTCGCGCTTCCAGTCGCGGTCCTTGATGGCTTCGCGCTTGTCCTGCTTCTGACGGCCGAGGCCGACGCCCAGCAGCACCTTCGCGCGGCCTTGGTCGTTGAAATGGATCTGGAGCGGCACCAGCGTGATGCCCTGGCGCGCAACCTGGGCCAGCAATTGGTCGATCTGTTTCTTCTTCAGCAGCAATTTGCGCGGGGCCCGCGGCTCGAACCGAGACAGCACGCCGCCCTGGTATTCGGGGATATAGGCGTTGAACAGGAACATCTCGCCTTCGCGTTCCCCGGCCCAGGCTTCGGACAGCGTGGCGCGGCCCATGCGCAGCGATTTCACCTCGGGGCCTTTCAGCACCACGCCGGCTTCAACGGTATCCTTGATCGTATAATCGAAGCGGGCCTTGCGGTTCTGCGCGGCGATGCCGTGCGAGATAAGGCCCTTCTTTTCGGATTTGGCCATCGGCGGCGGTGTTTCGGTTCCTGATGTCGGGGAGGTTTTATCGCATGAATGGATGGGTTTGCGCAGCAAAACCTTGGCGGTGCTGGTGCAGCCCAGCAATGCTTATGCCCCGAAGTCTCGGCACGCAGGCGCGGACTGAAGGCCGCCACGCAACGCTGTGGGGGAAAATCGACCACCGCCCGGCGTTGCTAACCGGCATTCTGCCTGCCGTGAGACGAGCACCGTTCCGGGGACGGCGGGAATTTCCGGGGCCGCCATCGGCCGGCCCCGGTTCCCATCTGAGCCAGGCGTTCGGCTGGTTAGTTCAGCAGCCCCACCTCGGTCATCGCCGCCTTCACCTTCGCGCGTGTCGGCTCCATCAGCGGTGCCAGCGGCAGGCGGCAGCGTTCCGAGGTCTTGCCCAGCAGGGACGCGGCATATTTCACCGGGCCAGGGCTGGTTTCGCTGAACAGCGCATCATGCAGCGGCACTAGGCGGTTCTGGATTGCCATCGCGTCCTGCACGCGGCCTTCCATCCATGCCGTTTGCATCTCGGAGCACAGGCGCGGGGCGACATTGGCAGTGACGCTGATGCAGCCATGGCCACCTGCGGCGTTGTAGGAGATCGCCGTGTGGTCCTCCCCCGACAACTGGCAGAAATCGTCGCCGCAGGCGCGCCGTGTGTGCAGCGGGCGCACCAGGTTGGCGGTCGCGTCTTTCACGCCGACGATGTTCTTGTGCTTGGCCAGCCGAGCCATCGTCTCCACGCTCATGTCGATGACGCTGCGCGGGGGGATGTTGTAGATGATGATCGGCAGATCCACCGCGTCGGCGATCGCGGTGTAGTGCAGGAACATGCCTTCCTGCGTCGGCTTGTTGTAATAGGGTGTGACGATCAGCGCCGCGTCGGCGCCGGCTTCCTTGGCATGGCGGGTAAGCGCGATCGCCTCTTCCGTGCTATTTGATCCGGTGCCGGCGATCACGGGCACCCGGCCATTCGCCACGCGGACGGCGATTTCGACGACGCGCTTATGCTCTTCATGCGACAGCGTTGGGCTCTCGCCGGTGGTGCCGACCGGCACGATACCGTGGGTGCCTTCCTTGATCTGCCATTCCACGAACGCGGCATAGGCGTCTTCGTCAACGGAGCCATCGTCCCGCATGGGTGTGATCAACGCGACGAGCGATCCCTTGAACATAGTCCTCTCCCGGATTTTCTGACCTGAATGCGGGAACCTAGGCGCGCAAGGGATGCACCGCAAGGCGCGGCTTGCTACAAGATCGCATGCGCGCTTCATCTCACCTGATTCTTGCCGCTTTTATTGCCCTTCCGGTGCTGTCCGCCGTGCCGATCGCCATCACGCCGGCCAGCGCCGCCGAACAGACCGCTGCGTCGCCGGCAGTCTCGCCGATGGCTGCCGTTCGCGCCGATCACTGGTCAGAGGCACAGGCCATCGCCGCCCGCTACGCCGATCCGGTCACGCAGAAACTCGTCACCTACATGCGCTTGCGTGCGCCCGGCGCCGCCACGGCTGCGGAAATCGCCGCCTTCATGCGCGACAACCCCGATTGGCCGGCGCAAGACGCGTTGGAGCGCCGGCGAGAGGAAGCGCTTGCCGCCGACCCCGACGATGCCTCGGTCCTGGCGCAATGCGCGCCCAACGCCACCCCCGCATCCCCCGATACGCCGATCATCGGGGCGGCGTTACTGCGCTGCGCTGAAGCGACAGCCATTGCCGGCCGCACCCAGGATGCCAACGCGCTCGCCCGCAAAGCGTGGGTGGAGGCGATCACCGATGCCGGGGCCGAGGCAGCGTTCCTGCGCCGCTGGGACGGTGTTGCCACCAGCGCCGACCAGTGGGCGCGCTTCCAGCGCTTGGCGTGGGTGAACGATCAAGCCGCCGCGCGCCAAGTGCCGCGCCTGGATCCGCTGCACCGTCAAGCGGCCGAGGCGCGCATGGCCGCCAAAAAAAGTGAGCCGCAGACCGACGCCCTGGTCGCGGCTCTGCCCGCGGCGCTGCGCGACGATCCCGGCCTGACCTTCGACCGGGCGCGCGCCCTGCGGCAGAGCGGCGCGTTGAAACAGGCCGCGACGCTGCTGGGTGATGCCGTGGTCAAGGGCCACGAAGCGGCATTCTGGATCCAACGCAATCTGCTGGCGCGCGCCTTGATCCAGGATGGCGACCCGAAAACCGCTTTCGACGTTACCGCCCATCACGGCCAGGTGGCCGATGAGCAGAAGGCGGATGCCGAATTCCTCGCCGGGTTCATCGCCTTGCGCCTGTTGAAGGATCCGGCGCTGGCAAAGCCGCATTTCGCCGCGCTGACGGAAAGCCGCTCCGCCATCACCCAAGGGCGCGCGCATTATTGGCTGGCCCGGACCGAGGCGCAGGCGGGCCGCGATCCGAAGCCCGAATATCGCGCCTCCGCTGCCTGGCCGACGACGTTCTACGGCCAGTTATCGATCATCGCGCTGGGCGAAAATCCGTCGCAAACGCTGCGTTCGGCGCAGGATCCCGTCTGGAACAACGAAACCGTTCTGGCCTTCACCGGCCACGAGGTGTTGCGTGCCGCCGCCTGGCTCATCGCCTGGGGGGAGCATGATCGTGCCCGCACCTTCCTGCTGCGCGTCGATGAACTCTCCCCCATGCCTGCCGAACGCGCCCTGACCGCGGCCTTCGCGCTTCGCGCCGGTCAACCCGACAGCGCCGTGTTCATCGCCCGCCGGATGGGGCGGGACGGGATCATGCTGCCGCATATGGGCTGGCCGGCCCCCTTCTCCCCGCCCGAGCCGCCGGATCAGGCGTTTTCCCTGGGGATCATGCGGCAGGAAAGCAGCTTCGATATCGGTGCGGTATCGTCATCCGGCGCGCGCGGTCTGATGCAGTTGATGCCGGCGACGGCGCAGGCGGTGGGGCGGCAACTGGGCACGCCGGTCTCGGTTCCCACGCTGACGGTCGATCCGACCGCGAACATGCGCCTGGGCACCGCATACCTGCAGGAACTACTCCAGCGCTTCGACAATTTCATGCCGCTGGCTGCCGCCGGATATAATGCCGGGCCTGGGCGCGTCGGGCAGTGGATCGGCCAGAACGGCGATCCTCGCACCGGACAGATCGACATGGTCGACTGGATCGAACTGATCCCGATCGGGGAGACGCGCAATTACGTCCAGCGGGTGATGGAGAATGTCACCGTCTATCGCGCCGAGCGCAATGACACGGCGCCTATTTTGGCCTCATTGCCGTGGAGCCGCTGATCCATCGTATCAGCGCCTGGGACGGGTTGCAGCTTCATATCCGCGAATGGTCCGGCGACCTGAGCAAGCCGCCGATCCTGTGTTTGCCGGGCCTGGTGCGCACCGGCGGCGATTTCGACCAGTTGGTGACCCATCTGCCTGGCCACCACCGCGTGATCGCCATCGACTATGCCGGGCGTGGCGACTCCGATACCGCACGAAACGTCAGCCGCTATGCGCCGGAAGCCTGTGCGCGCGACGTGATCGATATTTGCGCAGCGCTGCATGTTCATGGCGCGCTGCTGATCGGCACCAGCTTCGGCGGGTTGTTGGCGATGGGGCTGGCGAGCATTGCGCCGTCTTTGATCAGCGGCGTGATCCTGAATGATATCGGGCCTGATGTTGCGCCGCAGGGCCGCGGCTTCGTCAAGGACTTCGTCGCGTGCGATCCCGCACTGCCCAGTCGCGATGCCTGCGTGCGGCATCTGCAACGGGTGCTGCCGCCCTTGTCGTTGGAAACCGACGCAGCGTGGCAGCGTATGGTCAGCCTGACCTACCGCCAGGGCGATGACGGCCTGTTCCATCCGCTATGGGATATCCGCATCGCCCAGACACTGGACGCGCCGCCGCCGGATCTGTGGCCGCTCTGGCGCTCCTTTGCGCAGGTGCCGGTGATGCTGGTCTGGGGTCAGGCGAGCACGCTGCTGCTGGCCGGCACCGTCGAGCGGATGCGACAGGATCGCCCCGATCTTGTCGTAGTATCCTTGCCCGGTATCGGTCATGCGCCGAGCCTGACGGAACCTGATGCGCTGCGGGCGATCCAAGGGTTCGTGGGGACCTGGGCCGAAACCCGGCGCGGTCACTGACACCGCGATGCGCAGACACGCCTTACCCGAACATGCAAAGGGCGCCGAAAGGCTCCGCACATCCTACCCGCCTGGCAATCGAACCGTGCAACAGACCCAAGCCCTGAAGGAGATACGATGCGCCTTTACCGTTTGATCATCGCCGGGTGCGGCACCGGCTTCGCGCCCTTCGCGCCGGGGACGGTCGCTTCGGCCGCCGCCGTCGTGGTTGGCGTGCCGCTGCTGGCCGTCTCGCCCTGGCTACTGCTGGCTGCCGCGGTCGCGGTGTGCGCGCTTGGCTATCACGCCATTCGTATCGTCAATCCGGACGGCGATCCGCGCTGGGTGGTTGTCGATGAGGTTGCCGGCCAGTGGATGGCCATGCTGGCGCTGCCGTCATGCGGCATCATGGGCCTGTTTCTCGCCTTCTTCCTGTTCCGCGTCTTCGACGTCACCAAGCCATGGCCGATTTCTTGGGCGGATCGCCAGCATGGGGCCTTCGGGATCATGGCCGACGATGTCATCGCCGGCTGGATCGTTGCGGCGATTCTGCTGATCGTGCGCCTGACCTGGCCCGGTTGGCTGGGCTGAACCGGCCGCATCGCCGTTTCCGCAAAAGAATTTTTTGTGACCGGCCGTCGTGATCGCATCACGCCTGGTATCGTGACAAGCCTGAGTCGTTTTGTAACACCCTGATTTGTAACCATACCGATGCGTCCTGCTTGGCCACGACCGGTCATGCGGCCGTCGCTAGCGGGTGCTTGCCGTCACACGGAATTTCAGGACAATGCGCCCTAGCAGGGAGAGGGTGCTGATGCCCCTTGAGCATATTGCAATGAGCGGCCTGATGCCCGCTGCCGATCGCCGGCAAGCAGGGCAGTCCTTGCGCAAGCAGGTGCCGCGCAGTCTGCACGCCCATTGGTCGCCGCCACCCGCGCGACGCGATCCTGTCGATATCCTGATCGAAACGGGGCGGTCCCGCATCGCCAGCCTGCTGCCCATCCGCTACGAACGAATGCGCGCCTCGGCCTTTGGCTTCTTCCGCGGCAGCGCCGCCATCATGGCCGCCGATCTTGCCCATACACCCATCAGCGGCCTGTGGGTGCAAGCGTGCGGTGATTGCCATTTGGCGAATTTTGGCACTTTCAGCTCCCCCGAAGGCACGCCTGTTTTCGACTGCAACGACTTTGATGAGACATTGCCGGCACCGTTCGAGTGGGACATCAAGCGGCTTGCCGCCAGTTTCGCCATCGACGCACTCTCCCGCCACCTCACCACCAAAACCGCTCGGCTTTTAGCCGCCGCGATGGTGCAGGCCTATCGTCGGCACATGCAGGAACTCTCCCGCGTCGATCCATTGCTGGCGTGGCGCTCCCGCGTGGATGTGACGGACGTACTGGCGGGCATCGAGGATGCCAAGCTGCGCGCGCGCGAATTGCGCCGCTTGCACGAGGCGAGCGAGGCAGCGCATCGGGGCTACCCGCGTCTGATCGAAAAAAACAAGCACGGATGGCGCATTATCGCGCGTCCGCCGTTTATCATTCCGCTATCGGGACAAGCCGACGATACGCATGAACTTGTCGCCCGATCGGCGTTTGCTTCTTATAAATTGTCCATGCCCGAGGAGCGGCGGATCCTGTTGGATCGCTACGAACTTGTCGACGTCGCCTTCAAGGTTGTCGGTATCGGCAGCGTCGGCACGTTTTGTGCGATCGGCTTGTTCGCAACGCCCGACGATCAGACGTTGTTGTTGCAGTTGAAAGAATCTCAGGCTTCGGTCCTGGCGGCTTATGCCGGGCCCAGCATTTATGCCAACGCGGCGCAGCGTGTGGTGGTGGGACAGCGGATCATGCAGACGGTGCCGGACATGTTCCTGGGCTGGACGCAAGATCCGGTTGACGATCAGCAATGTTATGTGCGGCAGTTGAAGGATAGCCGACTGGCGCTGATCGGCGCCGACCTGGCGGAGGGTGCATTGGCTTATCATGCCACATTATGCGGCGTGACCCTGGCCCGTGCGCACGCACGATCCGCCGATGCAGCGCGAATTGCGGGTTACATGGGCTCCGGTTCCGCCTTCGACAACGCCATTGCCAGCTTTGCCGTCGCTTATGCCGCGCAGAACGATCAGGACTGGCGTCTTTTCAAAGACGCGGTCGAGGCAGGCCAGATCGACGCGCGAGAGGCGTGAGCAGCCTTAGGCGGCCAGCGTCACCGTCGCTTCGCGCGTTCGCGACACCGCGTCCGCCGCTTTCAGAACGGCGCTGGAGATTTCCGCGACGTTCGCCGACACGGTGGAGACTGATCCCGCGGCATCTTGCATCGTCGCCGACATATCGCGGGTCACGACGCTTTGTTCCTCCACCGCGGAGGCGGTCACAACGATACTATCGCGCACCGTGGTGACCGCGTCGCGGATGGCGGACAGGCTGTTCACCACATCGCGCGATGTCGCTTGAATGCCTTCGATTTCGCTGGAAATGCGCTCGGTCGCTTTTGATGCCTGCACGGCCAGGGTTTTGACTTCCGATGCGACGACGGCAAAGCCTTTTCCGGCTTCGCCGGCGCGGGCGGATTCGATCGTTGCGTTCAGTGACAGAAGGTTGATCTGGCTGGCGACGTTGCGGATCAAGGAAACGATATCGTTCATCGCTTCCACTGCGTTCGCCAGCGCGTCGGTATTGCGGCCAGCGGCGATGATCTGCTCGAACGCGTTCTCCATGGCGATGCGCGACGTCGCCATACTTTGAGAGATTTCACCGATCGAGGCAGCAAGTTGTTCGGCACTGGCGGCGATGCTGCGAACATTACCGGCGGTGGCGCCGGCGGCGGCGGCGGCTGATCCGGCCTCGGCCGTGGACAGGCCGATGGCGGAGTCGATTTCGGTAAAATTATTGTCGATGAGCAGCCGCAGATTTTCCGCCAGGGCAACTTGGTCTGACACGTCGGTGCCGAATTTGATGATTTTCTCCAGCTTGCCGTCGGGGCCGACAATCGGGTTATAGGCGGCATCGATCCAGATCCCCTGGCCATCGCCACGCAAACGGCGAAAGCGCGCGTGCTTGCTTTTCCCGTTCCGTAACTCCTGCCAGAACGCCGCATAGTCGGCACTTTCGGCATAGCCCGGTTCGACGAACATGCGGTGATGCCGGCCTAGAACGTCGGCCTCTCGGTAGCCCATGATCCGCAGGAAGTTTGTATTGACGTCGATCACCACGCCGTCGGGGTCGAAGGTGATCACGGCCTGGTGTTTGCGCACGGCGGCAATCTGGGCACCGTAGTCCATGTTCAGCAGGCGGGCGCGCGCGTCCGCCCATTCGACGGAAAAGCCCAGGCGCTGCGTGCCCTGCATCAGCGGCGTCACCACCAAGTCGAACGGCCGCTGACCGATGCGGATCAGGGCTGCGTGCTGCGTTTGCAGCGTTGCCAGCATCTGGCGTTGGTGCCGTGGGTCGCGATGGAAGACGTCTATGTTGCGGCCGACCAGCTGGGCGGCTTCAAAACCGGGTAGTTCCTTGCGCAGATCGCTTTCCGCTTCTTGCATCAGCGCGGCCAAGGAGCGGTTGACGAAAATGATGTTCAGATCATTGTCCGCCAGCATCACATTCGTGCGCAGCGCATCCAGTGCCGCCATGCGGGCGGCATCGGACGTGGATTTCCGCATCAGGCCGAACACCGGTCATCTCCTCCTTGCCATGCGCAATCGGTAAGTCGCCAACCTTAATTTTCTCCTAAGATTGTTCGGCCGAGAGGTGCGACGGTGCCACTTCAAGCGGATACGGGTTTGGTCTAACGTGATCGACGCAAGATAAGGGGCGCTGAACATGAACGATCTTTCGTCGGCCGAAGACCTGCTGATCGCCGCCGATCACCGGCATATGATCCATCCGCTGCATCATGCGAAGGATCACGAAAAGCCGCGTGTTTTCGTCTCGGGGGAGGGTGCGATTCTGCGCACGGCCGATGGTCGGGAATACATCGACTCCCTGTCGGCGCTGTGGAACGTGCATATCGGCCATGGCCGCAAGGAACTCGCCGCTGCTGCCGCGGCGCAGATGGAAAAGCTGGCCTATGCCTCGGCCTATGCCGGCTCGACGAACGAACCGGCGGTGCGCCTGGCCGAAAAGATCGTCAATCTGGCCTATCCGAACATGGCGGCGGTGTATTTCACCACCGGTGGTGCGGAGTCGAATGAAAGCGCTTTCAAATTCGCCCGCTATCACTGGAAGCGGCTGGGTAAGCCGAACAAGGTCAAGGTGATCTCCCGCCGCTACGGCTATCATGGCGTAACCCTCGCGGCCATGAGCGCCACCAGCCTGCCGAACTACCACAAGATGTTCGGCCCCGTGGTGCCGGAGTTCCTGCAGGTTGCACCGCCTTATCCGTATCGCTGGCCGGGCAACGGCGATGCCGGCGTCGGTGCCGCCGACGCGGTGGAAGAAGCCATTCTGGCGCAAGGTCCGGACACGGTCGCGGCTATCATCGCCGAACCGATCCAGGGCTCGGGCGGGGTCATCGTGCCGCCCGCCAGCTATTTCCCCCGCCTGCGGCAGATTTGCGACAAATACGACGTGCTGCTGATCGCCGATGAGGTCATCACCGGTTTCGGCCGCACCGGCACCTGGTTCGGGTTGGAGCATGAAGGCGTGCAGCCGGATCTGTTCTCCTTCGCCAAGGGTGTGACCAGCGGCTACCTGCCGCTTGGCGGCGTGGCGATCTCCAAGACCTTGTACGACGTTCTGCAGGACGCGCCGGCGGATGAAAAATTCATGCACGCCGCGACCTATTCGGGCCACCCGGTCTGCTGCGCCGTCGCTCTGGCGAATATCGACATCATCGAGAAAGAAGGCATGGTGGACCGCGCGCGGGACGTTGGTGCGAAGTTCATCACCAATCTGGAATCGCTGCTGACGCTGCCGAACGTCGGGGAAGTGCGCGGCAGGGGTCTGCTGGCGGCGGTGGAATTGGTCGAAGACAAGGGCAGCAAGGCGCCGGCCAAGGGGTTGGGTGCGAAAGTGGTGGCAGAGGCTGGCAAGCGTGGCCTGCTGGTCCGCTTGCGTGCTGCCGCGGATGGCCCGCCGGCCAGCGGCGACGTGCTATGTTTTTCCCCGCCGCTATCGACGCCGGAACCGATCCTGGATCAGATCGTCTCGATCCTGGGCGAGTCGATCCAAGCTGCGGCCTAGCCGAGCGTGGGGCAAGGTGGGCGGCAGGTCCCTGCGGCCGTCTTCCGGGTCCTTTTGTGCCTTCCTTTGGCGCCTCCGCCCCTGGCACCTAGTTCGGCGCGGAGGTCGCCCCTATGGCCCCCCTGGGGTAGCCCCTGGGGATGGGTCCCTGGGAAAGCCCGGTGAGATGGCCCCTGGGGATGGCCCCTGGGGATGGCGCGTGCGATTGTCGGCCGACCATCCAGCGATCGGGTCGTTGGTCACGGCCGAAGAATGATGCTGCGGAGAGGATCTGCCGGATGATGCATCGTCTGGTCGCGGCCGTCGTGACGCTGGCCGCCATGCTTCCCGTCGCCGCTTTCCCAGCCTCCCTGCCGCCGGTGGAATCCGCAACCGGCCTTGTCGTCGCCGCGCAGCGCTTGGCGGCCGAGGCGGGGGCCGAGATCCTCCGCCAAGGCGGTTCGGCGATCGATGCCGCCGTCGCCACAGGGTATGCCGAGGCAGTCGTCGATCCGTGCTGCGGCAATATCGGCGGCGGCGGGTTCCTGACGGCATCGCTGCCGGACGGCAAAGCGGTGTTCATCAATTTCCGCGAGACCGCACCGGCGGCGGCCTCGGCCGGGATGTATCTGGATGCGGCCGGTTCGGTCATCCCGGGGGCCAGCCTAGTCGGGTGGCGCGCCGCCGGGGTGCCGGGAACGGTGATGGGGTTGGACACCGCGCTGATCCGCTACGGCACCTTGCCGCGCGCCGTCGTGATGGCGCCGGCGATCCGCCTGGCCCGCGCGGGCTTCACCCTCGGTCAAGCCGACGCCGACATCCTGGCGCGCAGCCGTCAGCGCCTGGCACAGGATCCGGTGGCGGCCGCGGTGTTCCTGCATCCCGACGGCACGTCCCTACGCCCGGGGGAGGTGCTGCGCCAACCCGACCTGGCGGACACGCTGCAGGC
>Ga0164297_10004397_pt1 | contig 12649 bp, 12 predicted proteins | sample GEODES058metaG_FD_113539 | JGI IMG/M metagenome (GOLD analysis project Ga0164297, IMG submission 113539) | Dystrophic lake water microbial communities from Trout Bog Lake, Wisconsin, USA - GEODES058 metaG | ecosystem: Environmental > Aquatic > Freshwater > Lake | place: USA: Trout Bog Lake... | reverse complement strand
TAAGTCGTGACACTACCGCCTCCAGCAATTGTTGTAATTATTTGGGCATGCAGAGCAAGAGGCAACAGGAAAAATATAATGGTTAGATATGCTTTCATAACAGGAATATAAAGATACTTAATTGTGGCATACGACTACTCCTTGACCAACTTCTGCACAAATGCATCGTTTACGCGCACTATATACATGCCTTGCGGGAGATTGCTGATATTGATTTCGGCTTTGTTGGAACTAAAGGTGTGGGTATATACCTGCTGACCGAGCGTGTTGGTGATGGTTACACTGTCTATTGGGAGTGGGGCGGTGATGGTTATTGTGCTGTATGTAGGGTTAGGGTAGAGGGTTACGGTTGAAGATTTTGTGGGTGTTTCAACTGCCTCCGGCCAACAGGCGGGGTTGAAGGCTACTTTGCGGATGCGATCGTTAAATTGATCCCCAAAATATAAATTACCACAAGTGTCAAAAGTAAGCCCAGAAGGATAATATAGTTCCGCATCAGGCGCATATCCATTATCTCCGCTGAAGCCTTCAATACCATTACCAACTACAGTATGTATAATGCCATCTACATCTATTCTGCGAATTCTATTGTTAAAGTAGTCTGTTACATATATATATTGAAAAATGTTATCAAATCGAATCGTGGTTGGGGTTATATTTGCTGAGACAGCTGGTATGTCATCTGCGTTATAAACGTATCCAGTATCTGTTCCGGCAATGGTGGAAACTATGTGAGTCAGATTATTGATTTTACCAATTCTGCACTGTCCTACTGAAGCTGCCGAAAAAAATAAATTATCAGAATCATCGACGCATAAGCCAAAGGCACAAACTTGAGCTAAAGTAGCCGCTCCCCCATCTCCCATAGTTCCCAATGTGCCATTACCTGCATATGTGTTGATAATGCCCAAAGTATTTACTATACGGATTCTGAAATTGTTGCCATCAGCAATATATAAATTGCCGTGTTTGTCAAAGCAAACATTACCAGGAAAATTGAGAGTTGCATTTACAGCCAATCCACTATCGCCACTAAAACCATTAATCCCATTCCCTGCAACAGTTGAAATCAGATTAGTGAAAGCATCAACTTTTCTTATTCTATTGTTTCCTGCATCGGCAATGTAAACGTTATCAAGAGTATCTACAGTAACAGAATATGGTTGTTTTAGCATAGATGTATCTGCATTGCCACCATCGCCATTGTAGCCCGCTGAGCCAGTACCCGCGAAATATGTAATAATACCAGACGTATCAATTTTGTAAACACGATTTGATGTACTATAACCAACGAAATAATAGTTACCATGAGAATCGAAAACACCTCCAGTAGCACCGGGAATATTTGCTGTAAGTGAGGGCACACTATTTGGTGCTGATGAACCACCGCCAGCAAAGGTTGTGATTATTTGCGCATGCAAAACAAATGGCAGTAAGAAAACTAGGAGGGTTAGATGTGCTTTCATAACAGGAATATAAAGATACTTAATTAGCTTGTATATCTTCCTGATTGTGGTATTTTATATAGAAAAGGAAGCGCGTCTGTTTAATAACCAACCCGTAAGGTGAGAGCCCGTCTAGTCAGCCGGGGTGCGAAGGGGAAATGGCTGGAGAGTCTGTTTGACGATCACCTCCCCCTCGTTCCTCGGGTACTCCTCTTTGAAAAAAAGAGGAGAGTTGCTCATGGTGTTACTTAGCTCGTGTGTTGAGAAATGTCGCCCTTCGACGAGGCTTCCCGCAATACTACGGGACTGGCACCGTGACATTTCCATCTTTTATAGAGGCAATCCGGTTTAACATTTCTTTTTACGCCGCCGAAATAATTGGCAGGCAAATTGTATTAAGTGTAAGTACTAAAACAAAAAGTTATGAAAAGCCTCATTATTGCCAGCGTTTTATCAGTTGTGTTGTTAGCTGCTACCAATACCGATGCCAGTGCATATTGGCGTCGTGGGTATTGCAGACCGGTAGTTCGGGTATGTGCTCCGGTAAGGGTGTATGCACCGCCAGTAGTTTACTATAATGGCCCTGCCTACTATCCTCCGGCTCGCTGCCAGGCTCCTGTGTATTATGCGCCAAGGGCTTATTGCCGCCCGCATTATTGCCATCGCTACTGGAGGTAATAACGCCTTTCAACGCTTTTTAAGGACCATCTTCACAGGTGGCCCTTTTCTGCAGCTATTAATAACAGAAACTTGTGCGTTTTCATTAGGAAAATCGAGCCATGTTGCGCATATTTGTATACTAATGCACAGCGTATGTCTTACCTTATAGCAGATAGCGGTTCCACCAAGACAGATTGGTGCCTGTTGAGAAAGAGTAAAAAACCTGTCCATTACACCACCGCGGGCATCAACCCGTTTCTACAGGGTCGCGAGCCTATTGCCGAGATGCTGCAACAGGAGTTTCCGGCAAAGATGCTGAAGAACGCACCTGATAAGATATTCTACTACGGCGCAGGTGCTGCTACCAAGGAAAAGCAAAAAGAACTTACCTCGATACTTAAGGCACACTTTGGCATCAAAGACATAGAGGTGCAGGGCGATATGATGGCTGCAGCGCGTGGCCTGTGCGGCAGCGACAAGGGCATAGTATGCATACTGGGTACAGGCAGCTCATCGTGCTACTACGATGGCAGCAAGATAGTGCACAGGCAGCCATCACTGGGCTTTATAGCCGGCGACGAGGGTAGCGGCAACCACATGGGTAAGCGCATACTGCAATACTACACTTACGGCACCTTCGATGCACTGCTGCATGCCGATTTCGAAATGCGCTTTGGCAATGATGTGTCGGCAATAGTGAAGAAGCTATATCATGAGCCATACCCTAACCGGTACCTGGCCTCATTTGTGACCCTGCTTACCGAGAACCGCGGCCACTATATGGTGGAGAACATCATAGAAGATTGCCTGAACGACTTCTTCCAGTGCAGCATACTCAAGTATCGCCAGAGCTGGAAAAAGCCATTGTACTTTTCAGGCTCGGTGGCACACGCATTCAGCGACGTGATACACAACCTGTGTGAGCAGTATGAGCTGGAGCCGGGCGAAATAGAAAAAAGCCCTATGCCGGGCCTCATCAAGTACTATAAGAACATGCTCTAGGCACTTCCACCCGCTATTCTACCTGCCTCTTTTGGTGCCTGTATAGTTTATAGGTAATAAGGTATTACTTTTGCGGCCTCAAGTATGGATAACCAGACGATCTTCTTTATCATTATTGCTGTTGCCCAGATAGGCGTGCTGGCCTGGTACTTTATGACTGCGCGTGCCAAAAACAAAAAGATAGCTGAGGGTAAGGCTGCCGTGGCAAGGGAGTACCCCTACGAAGGTATGCGCAATATAGCCCTGAACACAGTGCCGGGGGCAGTGCTGGCCAATGTAGGCGCTGACGACATACTCGTATACAGTGTACTCATGGACTGGGATATGGGTAATGATATGGTGACCCTGGTGGTGCAGGTGACGGGTGAAGCTAACCTGTATGTACAATCGGGTGGGGGTATAATAGGTGCGGGCCGCTATATGAACATAAGCGACGCGGCACAAAAGTTTACCGGCGTGGCGCAGGGCTTTTTATCAGTGACCAACCCTGCCGCTAGTACGGCATTGCCGCCTAAAGATCATGTGCAGTTCTTCCTGCTCACCAATAGAGGTAAGTTTATGGCTACAGACAGCATGAAGAATATAGAAAGCAAAACCTCGGCCATCTATCCACTGTTTGAAGAGGCCAACATGGTGATAGGGGAGATGAGAAAGACCGCCTTTGCGGACCAGCAACAGGCCTAATTGTTGTACTGCCTTTTGCCAAACAACAGGCTGCCTATCCTTACCATATTGCTACCGGCCGCAATAGCATCGGCATAGTCGCCACTCATACCCATAGATAAGGTGTTGAAGTAAGGCGCGTCTTTCATTGTGGTTGTCTTCACTTGCTGGAAGAAGGTATTTAATCCTGCAAATTCGTGTCGCACTTGTGCCGCATCATCAGTGTTGGTAGCCATGCCCATAAGGCCGCAGATGCGCACATTAGGCAGGGTATCTTTAAGTTGCAATACCTCATTGATCTCGGCATCGTCCATACCAAATTTTGTTTCTTCGGCAGCGATATACATCTGCAGCAGCACATCAATCACCCGGTTGTTCTTCTGCGCCTGCTTGTGTATTTCAGTGAGTAAGCGAGCATTATCTACCGCATGTATGAGGTGAATGAAGGGGGCAATGTATTTTACCTTATTACTCTGCAGGTGGCCTATAAAATGCCAGCGAATATCCTGAGGAAGTTCTTTTTGTTTTTCGGTGAGTTCCTGCACATAGTTCTCGCCAAAGTCGCGCTGGCCTGCATCATACATCTCTTGTATATCGCTTGCCGGTTTGATCTTTGATACGGCAACCAATGTTACTCCTTTGGCTGTAAAATCCTCATGCAGCTCGCGCCACTTCTCCAGGTTCACCATGCTGCTTAGTACTGCTCTTTTTCGTTAGGGAAGTCTTTGTCCTTTACATCTTTGATGTATTGCTTTACTGCACCATTGATCTCCTCATAGAGGTTGAGGTAGCGGCGCAGGAAGCGCGGAGAAAAGTCTTTGTTGATGCCCAGCATGTCGTGCATGACCAGTACCTGACCGTCCATATGCATGCCGGCACCTATGCCAATGGTAGGTATCTTGAGCGATTGCGTGACCCTTTGGCCAAGTGTTGCAGGTATCTTTTCGAGCACTATAGAGAAGCAACCGGCCTCCTGCAGCAGGGCTGCGTTGGTCATCAATGTTTCGGCTTCTTCTTCTTCTTTGGCCCTTACTGCATAGGTGCCAAACTTGTAGATAGATTGCGGCGTGAGGCCGAGGTGGCCCATAACAGGTACGCCCGCACTGAGTATACGTTTGATAGAATCGACCACCTCAGCACCGCCTTCCAGCTTGATGCCGTGTGCGCCAGATTCCTTCATGATCCTGATGGCAGAGTTCAGCGCTTCCTTGCTATTGCCCTGGTAGCTACCGAACGGCAGGTCTACAATAACCAGACAACGCTTGCAGGCGCGCACTACGCTCTGAGCGTGGTATATCATCTGATCGAGCGTGATGGGTAGGGTAGTCTCGTGGCCCGCCATCACATTGGAAGCAGAATCACCTACCAGCAGCACATCGATACCTGCATCGTCAAATATCTGTGCCATGGAAAAGTCGTATGCGGTAAGCATGCTTATCTTTTCACCACTCTGCTTCATTGACTGCAGTGTGTTGGTGGTTATGCGCCTTATCTCTACTTGTTTAGACATAAACAGTCTTTTAGTTCGTTAGTGTATTTGTTTGCAGCCTTTATCAGATGAATATCCCAGATGCCATGATCATGGCCTCGCTGAAGGCCTGGCGGTTGATGTTGAGTTCTATCTTGTTCTTGTCGCACCAGTAGAGCATGTTCTCTGTAGCAATGTTGCCTACCAGCTCATCTTCGGCCATAGGGCAGCCACCTATGCCCATCATAGCACTGTCGAACCGGAGGCAGCCACTGTTGTAAGCTGTCTGTATCTTCTCCTCCCACTTATCAGGAGTGGAGTGGAAGTGAGCACCGATGTGTACATCCTTGAATGCCGGAACGAGGTGATCGAAAATGTAAGCAATAGTATCGGGCTTGGCCACGCCTACCGTATCTGACATGGCTATTGTCTTTACGCCCAGTTGTGTGAGCTTGCCCACCCAGTCAATGGCAACAGCGGCGTTATAGTCGTCGCCATAAGGATTGCCGAAGCCCATGGATATATACACCACCAGTTCCTTACCATGCTGCACACAGAGTTTTTGTATCTCTTCTACCTGCACCAGCGATTGCGCGATGGTCTTATTGGTATTGCGCATCTGGAAGGTCTCAGATATAGAAAAGGGGAAGCCAAGGTAGGAGATCTCGTCATACTGCACAGCCTCCTCGGCACCACGCGTATTAGCTATGATCGCCAGCAATTTGGTACGGGTATTGCTCATATCCAGCTGCGGTATCACATCTTTAGTGTCTACCAGTTGCGGTATAGCTTTTGCCGACACAAAAGAACCGAAGTCCAGCACGTCAAAACCTACCTTAAGCAGGCTATTGAGGTAGGCTACCTTTTGTTCTGTAGGTATAAAATGTTTCCAGCCCTGCATAGCGTCGCGCGGGCATTCTATCAATGTTATTCCGGGTGTCATCAACTCGATTTAAGCAATTAGACAACAAAGGTAGCATTTAGTATAAAGCCTGTAGCGATCCTGCTATAGAATGCACAAATATTGACAATTACCTAAGGAATGATCATTAATGAGCAACTGTTTAAGGGAATATATACATTTTTTGGGTATTAACAGCCGGTATTATTCATGGGTTTGCCCCGTTGACCTGTTTAAGATTAAGTTTATCTTTGTGTGAGTATTTACCCCTTTCTATTGTAGCAGATCGTTATGCCGAGTGTATTGGTAGTGGAAGATAATGAGTTTATCAGGACGGCCCTTGAACATTTAATGGACAAGGAGGGGATGCTTGTGGCCGTAGCTAACAATGGAGCAGAGGCATTCAGGCTGCTGGATAGTATACGCTTTGACCTGATGATAACGGATATGATGATGCCGGAAGTGACTGGTATTGAAGTGATAAAACATATAAAAAAGGACCCGGATAAAGCGCACATGGGTATTATCGTTGTCTCCTCGATGGATGCAGAGCGCTTTGTTAACGATGCCTACAGGCTGGGTGTCGATGAATATATCGTAAAGCCATTTATGCCTTTTGAATTGATGCTGCGTATCAAGAAGGTTTTTTCGGAGAAGGGGATAAGGTGAAGGGGTTAAAAGGTTAAAAGGGTAAAGGGTTAAAAGGTTAAAAGGGTAAAGGGTTAAAGGGTTAAAGGGTTAAAGGGTTAAAAGGGTAAAGGGTTAAAAGGGTAAAAGGGTAAAGGGGTAAAAGGTTAAAAGGGTAAAAGGTTAAAAGGGTTAAAGGGTTAAAGGGTTAAAAGGTTAAAGGGTTAAAAGGGTAAGAAAGTTTATAAGGTTATTCCTGCTGCTGCGGTGGTGTTCCAATTGTCTTTTTGCTGGGTATAGGCTACGATCGTGCAATCCTTTGCTTGCAGGCCTGCTGGGAGGGTTATTGTCACTGTGCCTGCGTTTTCGGGGGAGTTGATGACTTTGAATGAACGCACGACATTGGTATGCTTTAACGTACGCCCTGAGTTCTCACCTTTACGCACATTCATTTCTGTAGCCTTCTGCACCACTGCTATATTCAGTATCTGATCTTTTTTGTTGCTTAGCGTGTAATAGACTGAAACATTTCCAGCGGCTGCATTGGCCGTTATGTGCAGCTGATTGCTGCGGGGGAGTGAAAGGTTGGTCTTAATTTTTGCTTCGAGATCGGGCTTATCAGATCCTACCAGTTCCTGTTTGCCATTAACGATGGCTTGCGGGGTATAGGCGGAGTTGAGGTGCATCAAAGATACATACTGCTGCTGGCGCAGAGAATAGGCATGGTCGCTGAATACGTCTTTCCAGCCCAGATAGTTCCAGTAGTCTACATGAAACTCCAAGGCATAGACGTTCTGCTTATACTCATCGTGAATCTGCGCGAGCACCTTTTCTGCTGCCGGGCAACTGGAGCAACCCTCAGAGGTGAATAGCTCGACCACTGCGAAGCCATTGGTGGGCTGGGCATAGGTGGTGAATGAATAGGCCGCCATAGCTGCAGCTAAGATTACTGTGCGAAATACCGACATGATCAACTGATTGAGGAATTATTTACGAGGAGTAATTGTATGTGGTTTTGGGTAGGGAAGTGGTTTAACGTTTTGTTTAGCTACTTCAGTAAACCCCCGATAAAGAATTAAAACGACACACACTTTTCAGGGAATGCGCTGGCGTGGCGGTAAACGAGGTTGCGAATGAAGTCATTGTCCTGCAGGGGTTCCAGTGATTTTTGGAGAGTTTCTACGCTTTGCAATTGTGCCTTCTTATCAGTAAGATAACCCATGCCATAAAAGTTGCCTTCGGATATCAGGATGCAGCTATAGTCGTTGTCATCCATGCCTTTGTCTATAAGGGCGAATGTAGGTAGCTGGCGGCGCATCCAGGTGACAGCTTCATCGGCTTTCTTGTTGTAGTCTGCTACGGTCATGTGGGTCTCACACATACAGTCGGCAGAAAGGTTACACAGCCTGTTGCACAGCCCGAATTCAGTAATAACCTCCCGTAATCGATTGTGGCCTTCGTGTACGGTGTTGAACGTGTATAGTGGTTTCGTGGCCTGTTTGTTCTTCTCTATAGCGAAGCGTTTGTAGCCCGATCTGTCTTCGTAAGTGAACAAACCGAACTGCGGCAGGTAGCCACGCTGGCTGCGGTTATGCACAGGCCACAACCTGCGTATCTCAGCACTCTCCAATATATGCGCCATGAGTTCTGTAGCGCATTCTTTATAGCTTATGCGGCGCGTTTCCCTAAGGAAATCCTGCTTTTGCCTGTTGGTCTTGTTATTAGAGAAATGGCTCTTTACGCGCTTACGGATGTTCTTGGCTTTACCTACATAGATCACCTTGCCTTCCGCATTATAGAAGTAGTAGACACCCGCTGCGCTGGGCAATCCTGCAAGGTTTTCTACCGGCAGGTGGGGTGGCAGGTATTGCTCACTATTTTTGCCTTTCAGCATGCCGTTGATGACAGCGCTATCCGTGTCCTTAGCGACGATCATAGCCAGCAACTCAGCCGTAGCCAACGCATCGCCGCCTGCACGGTGACGAGCGCCATGGTTGATGCCTAGTTGCTGTGTTAGCTTGCCAAGGCTGTAGCCTGTAAGGCCGGGCAATACTTTGCGTGCCAGACGCACGGTACATAGCTTGCGGCTCTCCAACTCATACCCGTGACGCTCCAGGTGGTGTTTTACAAATGAGTAATCGAAATTCACATTATGCGCTACGAATATCTTGTCCTGCAACAGCTCATGGACCTGACCGGCTATCTCACTAAAAGATGGCGCGTTGGCCACCATGTCGTCGTCGATACCGGTAAGCCGCTGTATGAAGAACGGGATGGGCGTGTGCGGGTTGACCAGACTCTCGTAGAAGTTGAGCACTTTAACGCCGTCATGTATCACAATAGCAATCTCCGTTATGCCATTTGCAGCGGCATAACTTCCGGTTGTCTCGATATCTACTACTGCGTATAACATTGATGATGTAATAAAATTAAGGAGTTTAAGGTTAAAGTCCTGTGATTTTTATTATATGTATTTATTCAGCCATTAATATGATGATCATAAAAAAGAGACTACCCTTGAAAGGCAGTCTCTGTATGAAAAATGTATTTATTAATTATTATTTATCGTCAAATGTATCTTTCATCATTTTCTTCAGATCGTCCTTGGCAGAGGGATCTTTTTCTACATCTATGATCTTTTGCAAGGCAGTCTTTACTATATCAAGGCGCTTCTGTGCGGTAGCAGCAGCAGCTTTGTCGTCTGATTTCAGATTGCCTTTTTGCTCGCCAGCTACCTGGAACATAAAGCCCGCAAGTGTGGTGCGGTAGCTTTTCATATTCTCGGTAATAATGAGCTGAGCATAGATCTCTACAGTTTTACCAAATACCCAGTCGCTCTTTACGTGTTTCAGGTAATTGTTCATGCTGAGAGAGAATGAAAATTTCTTTGGGCTTTGGACATAAGGAGCATATACCGAGTAGAGGTGTATATCATCATCAGCTCCTTTTTCGCCTATTATGCTCCATATCTGGCTTTCCAGTGTAGAGCGTGGGTGTGTATCTACCATTTTGCGTGCTATAGCATACGCGGTGTCCTTGTCTATTCTGTTCAGCGCTTCCAATGCCTTGCCAGCCACCGAATATGAACTATCGCTCATAGCTGAGATCATAGCTGCTTTAGCCGAGGCTACCTTCCACTCGCCCAGCACATCAAATGCTTCTGCGCGCACGCTATTGTCTTTATCAGCTGTGGCTAGTGATACAACCTTTGGTGTCCATTTTTTGCGGTATTTGTCATTAGGTGTCTTTGCAATAGATGACAGCGCTACACGGCGTATAGACTTGTTTTCATCATTGAGTGCAAGGTCTATAATAGCCTGTGATGTAGTATCTGAAAGTGCCTTAGATGCAGCACTTATGGCTAGTCTGCGGGTTATATAGTCGGTACATGTTTTGTATGCTGTGAGCCATTGTTGCGGTTTCTTGTTATCCTTTACTTCTCCCGGCAGTATATGCTGTATGTCAGGCACCAGTACTGGTTTAATACCGTTTTTGTAGTTGTAGGTAAATGAGTCTTTTCGCCTGGTTATATTCCACTCTATGATGGTTTTGTCATTGCCATATATCAACGCTGTTTTGAGCGGCATGTTATAGTTGAATGTGCTGTCACTTTGCGTTTGATTTACATTTACTATCAGCTTACCCAGGCTATCATTATAGTTATAGGTTATTTTCAGGTTCGGGTGACCGGCGTGGAAATACCATTGATTGAAGAACCAGTTCATGTCTTGTCCTGTAGCCTCCTCAACGGCCAGACGCCACTGGTGTGCCTCGCCTGAGTGCAGTGCGTTCTTAGAAAGGTACAGATACATTGCCCTGTTGAATGCTGCATCGCCAATAAGTGTGTGCAAGTAGTGGAGTATTGCTCCGCCTTTGTTATAAGAGATGGCATCAAATACTTCTTCGCGGCCGTCATAGTTGAACCTTACCAGTTGAGGGTCGCCAAGCTGGCTGGCGTAGATATAGGTTTGCAGGTCGCTCCATGCCAGTTCATCTCCCTCTGCGTCACCATATTTATGTCTGCGCCATAATTGCTCGCCATAGTTAGCAAACGATTCGTTGACTGTGATGTTTGTCCAGGATTCGCAAGTAACATAATCACCAAACCACTGGTGGAACAGTTCATGAGAAACGACGTCTTCAGAATTTTTATCTTTTAATTCGCGCAAGGTCTCGTTCATGAATTCGCCGAATAGTGATGCGCTTGTATTCTCCATAGCACCTGATACATAATCGCGCACGACTACCTGGCTATATTTATTCCAAGGGTAAGGTATGCCGGTGATCTGTGAGAAGTAACCTATCATTTCCGGAGTATTATTGAACATTATTTTGGCTGATGCTGCATATTCCGGCTCTACATAATAGTTTACCTCTTTGTTCTGCCATTTATCTTTGATAATGCTGAATTTGCCTATTGCAAACATTACCGCGTAGGCCTGTATTGGCATATCTTCCTTCCAAACGTCTGTGCGCATTCCCTTGGCGCCCTTTGTTTGTTTGATCAGGCTGCCGTTGCCGAGAGTCACCATGCTGTCCGGTACTGTCAATTCTATCTGGGTAGTGAATTTTGTGTTTGGTTTATCTACTGTGATCATCCAGTGCGAGTTAGCTTCAGTTTCCCCCTGTGTCCATATTTCGGATGGCTTGTGAGGCACGCTGTAGTCTGTATTAATGAAGTAGAGACCCCTGTCATCTGTGATAGCGGCACTGCCACCAGATGCTGTGGCATATGGCATGGCGGTGTACTTAAGATAGAGTGTAATGGTATCTGATGACTTGTAAGTATGACCAAAGTGTATGGTTAGTTTATTATCGGCGTAAGTGTACTTTAATTTGGTCGGTGTCTTGCCGGCCAGCTCTACGCTATCTATCCGCATTCCTTTAGCATCCAATACGATAGTATCGGTAGGGTAGAAGTATGGATGCAGCTTTATCCACTCTCTGGCGTCCGCGGTTTTTTCCTTCCAGTTGAAGTTGAGTGCTACGCGCGTGTTCTTTATTTCCCATACTATTGGTGACGATGGCTGGTAGAGGGGGGCGCCCGCCGGAGCAGAGACCTCCAGCGTATCAAGCGTTACATGACTCGTGTCTGTAAGGGGCAGATGTCTGAGTTTGTTGCCTGCATATGCCGGTGCTGCGCATAACAACAATGACAGAGCCAAATAAGTGTATCTCATTGATAAAGTATTGATTGGTTGATGGGAACAAATGTAATACGAATAGTGTAAATAGGTAATCACCCCTAAAGGGGTAGGCTACTTTAAAAGGGGTATGCTTTTTACTATCGTTACGGTAAGGCTTTCGGTAAATGGGGGGTAGGCTTATTTTGACCGCCTAAGTCCCGCAATACCCATAATGGCTAACAAAGCACCAAAGACCAAGTAAAAGAAGGATGAGTTATCACTTTTACTCCCGATAATAATAGCCTCGTCCTGAGAAACGAACATACTGCTGACTCCAATTCCCATTACTATTAGTCCGGCAAGAAGTATCAAAGCGCTTTTCGTAGATGGTTTCATTGTAGAGGAAAGTCTGTTTTGTGATCAATAGGATCAAAGGTAAACAGGAATATTTCATTCCTGCTGCACTTTTTTTAATCACTTATTTGTGTATTTGTGCGTTATCCTTATCGGCTGTAACCCTATCCTGCAAAGGGTTACAGGTTTCAGGCCCGGCTCTTTTGAGCAGATGTATTATGATGTTTTTCGTATAGCTTTAAAAATATGCAGCAATAAGTTTTGCCGTTAGGAATTGTTCCCTATCTTTGCACTCCCAATTGAGAAAACGGGGTTAGTTCTTAAGGTGCTGCGGGTAGCTGAAGTTGTTTACAGGAAAGGGTTTACGAAAAAAAACTTTTAAAAATTCTGAAAATAAATTTTG
>Ga0164297_10004395_pt1 | contig 12649 bp, 21 predicted proteins | sample GEODES058metaG_FD_113539 | JGI IMG/M metagenome (GOLD analysis project Ga0164297, IMG submission 113539) | Dystrophic lake water microbial communities from Trout Bog Lake, Wisconsin, USA - GEODES058 metaG | ecosystem: Environmental > Aquatic > Freshwater > Lake | place: USA: Trout Bog Lake... | reverse complement strand
TATTCTGTTATAGGATCAGTTTCTGTAAAGTTAGAACGCTGACCCCAATCACCTCTATACTTTATCATATAATCATTCTTATATGCAAGGTTGAGTCTGCCATTTCTTTCTTCATAGAAAGTTCTACCAGGCGCCCAGAATCCTTCCTCATCAAAGCAAGTTATTTCTCCACAAGCTTCAGTATAGCTAATGGTCCAAATGCTTTCATTTTGGACGGCTTCTAGTTTTGTGCTGATAGCGGGTATATCAATTGTGTCGAGCACTGATCTTTCATAAACGCCCAAATAACAGCTTAAATGTCTGGCTTCATGGTGCAAACAAATAGTACCAGGCGTCTCTGCAATCTTATCGAATATATTCGGATCAGTTATGACAACGCTATCTTGTAAAAATACTATTCTATCATAATTAGTATTCTGGTAAAACCATCTAATTTTACCCAGCTCATATCCATATGCGCTGACAACAACGTGGGGGCGTTTAATTGATTCAAAACACTGTTTAGCCCATTCTTCTCGTCCTGGGCTTGTGGCAACAACTATAAGATCTTTCATAGGCGCTTTTTAATTGCTGTTGTTGAGATGCTATCTGTGTAAGGTACGTAGCATAAGCCAATGCCTCGCTCATCAAGCCAATCCTGAGTAAACCCCATCTGGCTATAGTAATCCCTACGTGCCCAATCAGATCCAATAACAATTAGATTGGGAGAAGCCATTTCTATAGCTACTTTTGAATCAGCACCGCCGACGTTAGGTATTACTGAATCTACGTAGCGGCAGCTAAGTAAAACTGAACGTCTTTCATCATACGAACAGATTGGTGCTTTGCCTTTATATGCTTTGATGAATTCATCAGTATTTAATGAGACAACTACTGATCCTTCCGGACCAGCAAAACTGCGGCATCTTTCAAGCAAATTTACATGACCTAAATGAAATAGATCAAATGTACCACCAGTGTAAACAACGTTCATTTGTTACTGGCAAGCTTCGCAGTACTCTGGGTTCTCGAGTGAGCAGATCTGTGCTGCAGTCAACTCAGGCATCTCTGTGCCGTTAGTGAAGTCAATTTCTTGGATTTCTTTTTCCATAATTATTCCTTTCATAGAAGCTCCCCAGCCTGGACTCGAACCAGGAACCTAGCGATTAACAGTCGCTTGCTCTGCCAATTGAGCTACCAGGGAATGTTTGTTAGTTTTTACCTACAGCCCAGAAAGTAGAAGTAACATCATACTTTTCATGGTCAGTAATTCCTTCAAAAGTTTCTAGGACTGATTCTACATCCCAATCTTCTTCTAGGTGTGTCTCATGGATATTACCTTCTGATTCACCTTGAGGCAAGTGGATTGTTGGGATAGAGATCATAAGATAACGAGCTTGGCTTCTAGCCGATTCCCACACTTTCAAAGCATCTTCTTTGACCATGTGCTCTAATACATCACCAAAGATAACCAGATCATAATCAAAGTCTTTGTGCTCTCTTACGTCTTCTACAATAATTTTGTTATAGAGATTATTAATGCCAAATCTTTCAATGTATGGTTCAAAGATCTCCAAGCCAGTAATCTCAAACTTACCTAGAACTTCTGCAGCAATTTTAGCGTACTTACCAGCACCAGGACCTACGTCAAGGATTCTTTCTGGTTTGAATTCAGAGAACTTATCACGAGTCCACTGAGAATTGCTTGGATCTGAGTATGGCATTAATTTCCTTTCGAATGGCGATCCTGACCGGACTTGAACCGACGACCCCAAGCGTGACAAGCTTGTGCTCTAACCAACTGAGCTACAGGACCAAGTGGGCAGTTTTGGCACATGCCCAGGTGCGATCAATTAAGCCTTCTTAGCGGGCTTTGGAGTGGGAACTACAGCCTTCTTCTGTGGAAGAAGTCCGAGCAACCAACCGAGTGCTGGGAACTTGGTCTCGAGCCAGTGAATACCAGCAAAGTAAGCTGCTGATACTGCTGGAGCAAGGAATGCAAGGCTACCAGTTGTGAGCTTGCCATACTTTACTGCTACCCAGGCGACTAGGCTACCTACGGCTGATGCAACAGTCATGCGAATGACATTGCGTGCCTTTGTTGTTGTAAATACAGATGTAAATGACATTTATTTCTCCTTATTATTTTGGAACTTAACTGCTACTTGGACACCATTGACCTGAGTGCGCAAACTATTCATAAGACCTGAAACGGTCTCACTAATTTCTTGGCTTGCGAGCTCTTCGCTCTGGGAGTCACGAGCATCATAATTGATGGTGATGGTTACTTTTTGCATAGAATCATAATATTGCTAAAAAACTAAAAAAGCAAGCTTTTTAGATATTTTTTAATTATTAGTGATTTGTGCAATAAACGTCAAATGCGGCAGCCAAGTCAGCTGGCATCATTTGGTAAGGGTTACGATCAAAGATGTAACCACCAGCCCACAAAGATTGGGCTACTACTGCGCTGCAAATCATAGAATTGCTGCTATTAAATTGAATCTTAATACCAGTCAGTAACTCCAAAGCAATGCTAATGATTGTTACAAAACCATACTTGTCTTTTACAAAACTCTTGCAAGCAGCAACAGTTTGGTCTCTACTTTGCTTATTCAACTTAGTAGTTACGTAGTAATATTCTACGTTTTTGTACTCACTAATATTAGAAATGACTACACCGCGGCCAACAGCCTCAACAATGGTACCATCTTCATCAATAACCATGGCGGCGTGGTTCCAGTGAGCAAAAGGCTTCATCTTTCCGTGGTAACGGAGAAATTGACCAAACCTAATAAATTTTGCTAGGATCCCAGTTGTAGAAACCAGGAGAAAATCTCCTGGAACGTACTTTACGGGGTCTTGTCCCGCTTCATAAATTTTATAGGTAGTTGTCATCTATTTCACCTTCATAGTCATAATATTCATTTAATCCAAAGTAAGAACCATATGCAGCTCCACCCATAGGGTGTTCTCCGACGCCAAGTACGTCTAGAGTGTCTCCATAGTGCCCTTTTATCCCCTGTTCAGGGTTTTCTTCATCCAATGCGGGAGATTCTACGCTACCAATGCTAATATTCCCAAAAGGGGCAGAAGAAGCATCTCCGCGATTTCTTTCGACACCTAATTGAGTGCCTTGTTCATTTCCAGGCTGAGTTACATACCAGCTAGCACCACTGATAGGTGCGCCTCCACCAATACCAGTTGCTGGTACGGCTTTCTCATGTAATGGGCCCTGATCAGGTGCATCCAAAACGGATTGGAATCCATTGGGTTTATTTAGAGTGAATGCTCCACCAGTATCGCTATCAATCGCAAGAACTTTAAAACCCATAAAGAGTTTTGGCTTGCTTGTGGACTTCATATCAGTTGCGTCACTCAAAACGTCTTCATCTACAGGTTCCCCGTCTTCAGCGCCTGGGCCATAGATTGTGGGGAGCATATTGCCAGTAGGATCTGCGTAGTGTACGCTAGCACCTACACCAATAGTAGTTGGCATGATTGTTTCAATATTGTCAGGGATATCTATGTCTAATGATTTTTCATCGTGCTCATGAGAAGGTTTTAATTTTTCCATGAATAATGGGTGTTTATGTAAAAGAATATGAGTGTTCAAAGTATCCGGATAAGGGTCAGAACGCAACATTTTAACCATTTCAGAAAAAGTCAGGGATTTATCTTTACCAATCTCAATCAACTCCGGGTGGTGACTAATAATGTGTTCTGTTGCTTCACTATGAGTTATTGGCCACGGGTGCAAGTCATCATGAGAATAATGAACGGAAGCGTGCCATCCAAGTGAGCCATCTTCATTTGGACCAATAGTATATTGGGGGTTTTGATCCAAATGGATATTCAGCTTCTCATCGACGCCAGAATCGCTTCCATGGGGTCCAAAAGCCCCTACAGAGCCTTCATTTTCTTTACTGGACTTAGGCAAGCGGATGATTTGTATCTTACGGATAGCGTCTGCTGCAGTAACACTTTCTACGAATTGGTTCCAAAGGATTTTGTCTCTTACGGAAGTGGGAGAGAGATTCTCACCGATAGTCAATGAAATAATGAAACCATCGTCAGTTAAAGTGACTTCAGGGTCTGCATAGTACCCTTCGAATTGAGAAATTATGGATCGGACTACCGCATCCTGGTTTTCTTTCGTCACATATCGATTGAATACGCAACGGAAATTCTTTCTTTTTGTGACTTTAGGAGTATCCATATACTACATATGCGTATATTCGAGGCTTTTAAACCGTTGCAAATATTTACTATTCGTTATTGTCTTCAGAATCCAAGTCCTGCAAAGCACTCTTGTTTTCTGAGGCGTCATTATCGCCCTGCAGGCCACGAACGTCTCTCGTAGTAACAACAGGTGATGTTGGACTATCTGTCAAAACGTTCTTATTCTTTTCAGGTGTATTACTGTATCTAATCATTAGTGTCTTTCCTTATGTTTCTCTATTTTTGATGTTAAAGTCTCATTTAACATCTTAATTGCTTTTTCACGATCTTTAGGCAGTGAGTTTTCCCATAGAATGTTATCTTTTGGCATTGCTTTGATAATACCAAAGTTCCTGCTACCTAATTTAGCAAGCACTGCCTCTAAAATTAGTTCACAAGCATCACATTCTTTAACACTTATTTTTTCTTCATTTAAATCAATGTCAATTTGATTAACATTGTTATTGTTGAAGGTTATACCTTCTGGTAAATCTTGCTCAGTACTCATTGTGTTCTAAAAGCAAGAAGCCCTATGTTTTTTAGATACTCTTCTGGCTCTACGCCAGTAATTTCACCTAATTTTGTTAACAAGAGCATTGTCACACCAGTAATTGAGCTAAACAACTCGATTGGATCACTTTCAAGAACCATTTCATAAGCAAGATCTTCTTGACCGCTATTAACAGCTGTCAGCAGAGCCACAGCATTAGAAATCTGTTCTGAAACTGAATCCATCATTCCTCGATTGATGCCTTTAAGAACCATGACCATTTTTGGTGTTGATCAATGCGCTCAGCAATGAAGTTAGCAATACCTTGTTCATTTTCTTTATTAGCTACTTTAAAAGCTTCTTTGATGTGTTCAATGTATTCTTCATTCATTGAATAGAATTTTATAGTTAATTCTTTAGGTTCGTTACCAACTAAGCCAGTCTCTTTAATTTTGCTTAGTCTTACAAGGTCACTCATCTCAAAAGGAGCAACGCCGCCGAGCTTTACAATGTTTTCAGCAATTGGATCGATATTCTCGTAAATATCGTCTACCATCTCATCAAAGAGTTTGTGGTATTCGTAAAAGTCGTGTCCTTTTACATTCCAGTGGAAACCATGGATGGTGTGATATAGAACATATGCTTCGGCAAGCATCTTCTTTAGGCTGCCGACCAATCCTTTGGCTTCTTCTACTGTGTCGTCTTCTACGGAGCTAACGACTCGAAAGCCTTCCCAAGTGTTCATCGCTTAAAGCCAGTTAAGGCCTTCTCCGAATGAATCTTCGACAGCATCTTGAATGAAAGTAGTAGCAAGCTTATTAACATTAGCACTCTTAACACCACGGAAAGTGTTACCTTCATTTTTTGCACGGCGGCAGATCTCCACATTGTCTACAAAGTTATCAATAATTGAAGCACGCTTAACCGTGTCAAGGATAGGCAATGTCTTACGCTCTACATAGTACACGGCAGCTTCACGTGTGTCAAGCTGACTAGTCAAAAGACGGTTGTTTTGGTCCTCAACCCATACCTCTGCACCAGCGGTAACAAAGTTAATCCAGTCTGCGTCTTCGAACTCATTTTCGATTGAAGAAGCGGTACGGTAAAGAAGGCTACCATCATCTTCGCCAAGGTCGCTAGTTCCTGCGCTGCTAATGCGGTATTCTCTGGCTACAGTTCCGCCAGGCAGGTTATTGATGTAATCCTCGGTGTCAAAATCAACATACTCTGAGGCAAGCTTCTCAAGTGCTTCCTTCTCAGCGCCAAGCTCAGTGATGATGCTAGCATAACGCTCGAGATCGCTCACATTAGCATTAGGATTGCTAGCAGCTGTACGGGTCTTGTCCAAGATGTCTTGCAGTCTGTCGAGACGTGTCAAGATGCTCTCTGATGAGCCATCAAACCAACGAACGTCGGCTGCTGCTGTCTTAGCTTCAAATTCAATATTGTCGTAGTTCATAATTGGAATCTTTCTTTTCCTCAGTGACTATTGCGAGTTTTGGGCATGATTACATTCATCATGTGTCATATGTTCTGTGCAAAAACTTGGTCCCAGTTCTTCTGAGAGTAGTTCTGCAAGTCTTTTATTTGCTGTTGTTCCACTGTTTAATGGATTAGCAGCATTTAAATCACCAGGTTGGATGCCACCTGGAGCAGTTGCTGCACCAATACCAGTTTGACCCTTGCTACTAAAGTCCATTCCACCTTGTGCAGATACAGGCTTAGTCGAAGGTGTTGAAGTTGGATCAGTTGGTGGCATAAATGTTGTTGGAGCACCAGTGAAACCAGGAGTTGCTAACTTAGCTGCAGCCTTACCCTTTGCTTTTCTGCTTTGGTAAGCATACAAAGAATCTTTAGCCTTCTTGTGGGCATATTGCTCAGCTTCGTGGTCACCAGTGTCATAAGTCCAGCATCTTGCTTTTTCTCCAGGACCCTTCCATCCAGGACGACCATTGAGTGTGCATTGCTCGATTCCATCACTGTTTTCGTCTTTAGCAATCTTGAATTCAAATTCAAGTTCTGCACTAGCAGTAATACGACGACAATCTAAACAGAACTTTTCTTCTCCAGCACTGCTCAATCTGGTCATTACACGACCATCATCGCAAATTGGACACTTTTCCATTATTCTCCCTCAAAAAAATTCTTGAGTACGTCGACAGGATAAATTGAAGAGATCTTTGAAGCAGTAGCGTGACCAAAACCATCAGTCAACTCGAGTGGTCCACGATCTTCTTCGCCAGGTGTCATTTGGCCAGAGTGGTCTCTAGGGATAGAGTTGCTATTAGGCTTGATATCAAAAAGCGATTGACCTTCACTCTGTTGAGGAGTCTTGTTATAAAACTTGAAAGCCTTGTAACCCTCGTAGTAATCCTTGCTTAACAAAGCCAAGTCTTCATCCATTGGTTTAGCAGCCTGAGCATCGTTATAGCCCATGTAGTAAAGCTCGCTGTCGTTGGCTACTTTCTTAAAAGCAGTCATAGCTTCAGCAACAAAACCACTATTTGACTCTTCCTTGATGATATCGTTTTTACCATCAATCTTAGCAACGCTAGGGCCTTCTACATTGGAGAAGTCAGCATCCAATGCTCCGTGGTCATCGTTTGGTCGGCCACATCCACAGTGTGTGCATGCTGTGCGTACCAATGATGTTGGTACAAAGTGTCGTTCACAGTGATTGCAGAATGGTTCACCATTCTCCATCACATAAGCGATTCTTGCGTCTAGACTCATCTTCTTTGCTCCAATAATTGTTGAAAGTGAACCAGGTGAAACGCTGGATAAACCTTCGTTGCTCACCACATGTGGTTCTTTTGTAACATCTTGAGTATTCTCACGCTTTGGGGCAACTAATTCAGTTGAATTCTCATCTTCATTGCCAATATCAGCAAATCTGAAAGAACCAACGGTTCCCACTGCGGACTGACCAGGAATACCGAATCCCTCTTCTGCCTCGATGCCCTCTAGGGAAGCATCGTCACCGTGGTTACCATTACCTTGTTCTGCGTATTTCATCAATAACTAATGCATCTCAAAGGGCGTTTTAACTGTTATTCCCAAGTCGTAGTTTTTTTAATTGTTGGTGCTTGATAAAAATCTTCAATTAGTCTAATAATTCTGAATTCGTCATTGACACTGGCGCCTCGAGCAGGATTACCTGGGCCATTGAATATTGCTCTGCTTTCAGGAACTTCCAATGACATAGGACCGTGACCGCCTGGCATCAAGTGCATATTCATCGGAATACGATTGTTTGCTGGCTTAGGACCTTCTTTATCAATATTGATATTGTGATCTGGACCCTTAGAAATCAAATCATCATAAAACTCTTGCGGACTTTGTGACTTTGTAGAAGAAGGAGAAACTTCCTCGACTGGCTCGCTAGGAGTATAGTAAGGCTCATCTTCAGTTTCGGTTTCAGGCATTGGAGGATATGTCTCATCCGGAGCTGTCTCAGGAGTTCTAGTTGGTGCTTGGAATGGCATTTCTTGAGGTCTTCTTGGTTGTAGCAACTTAGTTTTAATCATTTCTTTTGCTACATCTTTTGCAATACCCTTGGCAAGACCTTTCAATAAAGCATAGCCTTCTTCTCCACCGACTCCAACATCAGCGACTAGATCTTCTGGTCCTCCTCCGATTGCTTCGGTAGCGAGTTCTGTTGGAGCAATTTCTGCTTGTGACTTTAGCATTTCTTGACCAATTGTGGACAAATCACCTGATGCGTCAAAAGCAATTACTTTAAACCCAACAACGTAATTGGATTGACTATATTGTTGATTACCCATCGCACCAATTGATGGTTGCGTAGTTGGATAAGTGAACTGATCAGGTTGAGCAGCAGGGGGTGCTGCGTTGTATGATTGAGTGGGTTGATTCTTTTTTGGGTTTATTGCATTGCCAATGCTTTCAGAAACTTGATTTTGAACAACATCTTTTCCAAGATTTTTTCCAAGATCCAAAGCTTTTTGACCAATACTCTTTGTTGCTGCTTCTCCAGCAGTTGCAGCAACATCACTAGCAGCAGCTCCTGCAGCAGCTTCTCCACCAGCAGCGGCGGCTCCTCCAAGAAGGTCGGCACCAACGCCAATAGCCTCTGGAAGAAGTGCTACAAGCGGTCCTGCTTGTTTTAACTTACCAGCAATCTTGTTACCGTTGCCGTAGAACTCTAGTTCTTTATACCCTAGTTGTTTCCCTGCCTCAGTTTGGTAAACAGGATTCGGCGTCATGTAATAAGGAAGCATATTGACCGAAGCGTGAGCCTTGTGCAACATTTCCATTGCAATACCGCGGCGGCGGTATTCAGGTGCAACGATAATAGTGTCTAATACGTAATTACCTGTTCCATCATTTGCAGCAGTCAAAGCTCCGACTCGAGCATTATTAATGATTGCTTCAACAACGATAGCATCATGAGCTACTCCACCAGTTTTCCATTGAAGAGGTGTATATCTACAAGTAATTTTAACTTGGTCTACCCAGCTAGTCTTATAAACGCTACTGGTGGCAACGTTGCCCGGACCTTCTAGTTGTGTTTCATTTTCTGGCACTTCAATCTTACCAGTTTGTCGTGGGTCACCTGATTCTGATAAGTTGAGCGCATCTGCAGCTATTCCATGTTGACCTTTGGCGTTCTGCATCTCACCAATAGAGGTAATGGCATCTGCACCAAGCCCAGCAGTAATTGCTTGCTCTTCTAAAATTTCTTCAAATCTCTTTGGAATTGTCATAATATTTCCCTCAAATACTGATGCGATCTAAGACCAGTTATACACTGGTTAACGTCTTTTGTATCTTGCTTTCCAAGTGTTGTAATCCATACGGCTATTTGATGCATACAAAAAGTGATCTGAGCAGTATGCATGCGGTACTGGACTTGGGAACCAAGACATCTGGGCGGCTGGAAAGCGTTTCCCTTCTTTCAAGCAATCTTCGTGAGCGCAAGGCGCCATTCCTTTTCTGTCTACATAAGGAGGTTTTCTCTTTTTGACAGCTGGCTTAGGCAATTCAAGAGTCCCATTAGCAATAGCTGCTTGTCTTTCTTCACAAACATTTGTATCACGGCATTTACCACTGCTGACTACGGTATTTGTACCATCATCTAGCATTCCACACTTTTGACAAGTAGGTCTACCCTGAGGCAATCTAGCAGCCATTCTATTTGTAGGATTTTGAGCTTGTTGCATTTCCATACCCCATTGAGTATGTTGTTTGCTCGCATCTTTCCAAGTTAATGCAGCGGGAAAGTAGTTCTTTTTGCCAGTTTGATTAATAACTCTCAATAGATGGTTACCATTATCTTCACAGACTTGAGCAAGCATAGAGTGATGTCCCGGATCTCTAAAATCAAGTCCTCTACCAGTGTTTTGATAAGCAATGAATGCTTTATCTCTATCATCAAATTCTCTTTTGATGTTACCGGATTCGTCTAATGAATTTTCTTTCAAAGATACGTTTCTGAGATCTTTAATAAGTTCGAGCATGGTGGGCCATGTCTTTCTCACCCTTTGCTTTTTCTCACTAGCGTATCTTTGGAACCAAGCAGACATTATAGCTTCTTAATGTCATCCAAAAGGTCCTGCAAACGGAGATCACCGTATGCACCTTTAGCTACAATCTCAGGTGTAATGATAGCCCATGCCTCTTGCATGTAACTTTGCAACCATGATGGTTCAATAGCTTGAATCTTTCCCCATGTGATGCAGTAGAAGTATTGCTCGTCATAACCAACGAGTACAACACAGTGTCCACCCATGATATTTTGATCAGCAGGGGTTCCGGTTAGAGCCCATGGCTTTCCTTGAGCAAATTGCTGTTCACATGGTTGAGGTACAGTAATACCAATGTACGAAACACCGTAGCTAGCAATAACACTCTTTAGTTCTTCGAAGTCAGCAATATCTGTTGGAGCGTATGCTGATACTTTACCTGAGAACAAAGAATTACTTTGCCAGAACTTCAATAGATCAGCTTCAACAGCACCTTGGTCTTGTCCACCTGTGTAAGAAAGGTAAGCGTTAACTACCTCTTGTTCGCTAGGGGCGCTCTCAGCCAATCCTAGTGCCTGTGAAGCGGCTATTTCAGCGTGAGCGATGCCAGCAAAGGTGCAGTCACCATATTGGTCATTTCCAAGCATCCCCCAATTAGTAACAGCGGGTACATCTACCTTTGCTGGTGCTTTAGGAAGTGGATTGCCTTGATAAAAGGCAAGCATGTGAAGACCTTCAGGCCTTTTTGCGGGAAGACGACCTAATAATCCAACTTTACGATCTGTCATGTTATTTCTCCATATTTTTTCTTGTAGGTACTTCTTATTCCAATTCATTTTCGCCAATATATCTTTCATTCCAACTAACCGACGATGATCTATGATTTTCGTTAAAGATAGTGCTTCTTATGCCAGATTGGTTGTGAAATTGCATTGCGTGAAATGTGCAGAAAGGTTTAGTTGATCCTAGACCAGATATTTGAACTTCTTTAGTTACTGGCATATTACATCCTGCGTAAGAGCATTTCATTTTATGAGTCCTCTCACATATTTTTCTGCTTCATAATCTGAAGCTGCAGCAGTGTGTACACCACCATGGCCTCTGTGATGAAACTCACAAAGCCATTCGAGGTTCTTAGCACTCTCGACCCATGCACCAACAGCATTGGGATCAGAGATGCCGGGATAGTCCACTTCCAACCACTTTAGGTCGACGCCATTCTGTAGAGAAAACTCTACGTGACTGTGATGTAGCTCTAATGGTTTATCGAGAGAGCACTCGCTAAAATCATTGCGATGCAAACCAACACTGCACTGAGCCGTAGACTTCGTTTCATTGCGGTAATGGTTGAAGTCAACATAATGTGGATCTGTAGTGCGCTCAGGGTGATCAGGATAATGAACAGTGTAATGGTGAGTGACATTCTGATCATGTTCTTCTACTGTCATAATTATCTTCTTTAGAAACCTTCAAGCATATCATCAACATTTTGATAAGGAATTTGTATTTCTTCAACTGAAGGGCTTGACTCTGTAGGCTTCATCTCTTCTGGTGTTGGTAGAGTAATTTTAATTGTTGATTTAATGTTTTGACTCTTAGGAACTCTAGTTGGTGTAGTTGTAGGAGCTGCTTCTTCAGTTGTAGGAACTATTTCTTCAGTCGTTACTTTACGCTCTGGCATGGGTGGAACTGATCTGTAACGTACGACAGGATTGTCTGGCAGTACTCTTTCGGAATTAGGATTGCGACGAACACGTCCTCCGTTATTTACCAACCATTCTTTTTCTCCACTGCAATTTGTGCAGATAGTCTCGTCTGAAGCTGAACGCTTCAATGGTGGGCGTTGGTTGACATACTTATCTACAAGTTGTTGCTTAGGCGAACGCTTAGGACTCTTTGCATCCCAAAAGTCTTGGCCACATTCTCTACATTGAGACGGTTCTCTCAGCTTAAGAGAGTCTTTACCCATGATGTCATCAAGAAGTCCCGCTTCTTTTCGGTAACGGCTATTCCATTCCATTGTTTTCCTCATTTTGTCGCTTCTCAAGAAACTCAATAACCTCTTCAAAGGTGTTAAAGTGCATAACTCCGCTATCTGAAGAGGTTTCTTCATCTTCTATAGCGGTTTCTGAACCGAAGAACTCTTCAATTAACAAAAAATATTCATATTCTTTGAGATTTTTTGTTAATTCGATCGCATAACCATTGGAAGGATCATATTCACCAAGAATAATACGGAATTGTTTCGTATTTGGTACAATTGGTACCAAAGAATTGGAAGAAGAAGGCTTATTTACCTTAAATCCATCAGATAGTGAAGAAATTGTATTGATAATTTCTTTAAACTTGAAAGATTTTGTTTTATCTGATAGATCAGATTGTTTTTTATGTAATTCAGAGGTAATGCATGAATCACATTGACATTTGTTTGTCATTAGTTTTTCCTTAAATTAATATATAAGAGATTTTTTTG
>Ga0164297_10004390_pt1 | contig 12658 bp, 14 predicted proteins | sample GEODES058metaG_FD_113539 | JGI IMG/M metagenome (GOLD analysis project Ga0164297, IMG submission 113539) | Dystrophic lake water microbial communities from Trout Bog Lake, Wisconsin, USA - GEODES058 metaG | ecosystem: Environmental > Aquatic > Freshwater > Lake | place: USA: Trout Bog Lake... | reverse complement strand
TTGTTGCGGGATAGTGGCCGGCGGCGTTGCGCCAGAGCAGCCTTCGTCCAGCGCGGCTTTGAGCGTGTCCCGCTGTTCTTCGAGGTCATCGAGCGTGTTGCGCGCGGCTTCGTCTTGCAGGCCTTGAATATTCTGCTCAAGCTGGCCGATTTGCGCTTGCAGCGACGGGCATTTGGCGGGCGTCGCACCCGAGAACAGGGGCACGCGAAAATCATTGCAGCCGATGGAATTCGCGTAAGCAATCGTGCGATCAAGCTCGCGCTGGGCGCGCTTTAATGCAGCACCTGTATCCGTATTGGATTTTGTCACAATGGCTGTTTCAACCGCAGCGAGCTCCGACCGCATCCGATCACACGAATTCGCGGTCTGCGCGTCGGCATAGCCTGCGTAAGAGACCATCGCCGCCACAACAAGGGCGGACCAAGGGCGAACAGGGAACAAAGGGAGGCTTGGCAAACGCATCGGATCACGGGCTCTTATGTGGCCCCTAAGAGCCCGAGGATCACGACAAAATCAAGGCCGGATCGCTTATTCCGTGCAGGTGACGATATAAACCGGCTGTTTGTTGCTCGTCAGATTGGCCTGTGAGAGCGCGCCTGTGATATCGGCCGGGTCAGCTTCCCGATAGGAGGCTGAGGCCTTCAAGCCATTGATCTGGCACCAAGAATCCGCCACGAGCTTGGCGCAGGTGCCGCCTTGGGCCAAGCAATCATCCATGCCATAGCCATCATTAGCGGGAACAATGATCTCGTGCGTATCCTGCGCTTGGACTGACACTGACACGGCGGGCGCAGAAAAAGCCAAAGCCGTCGCACAAAACACACGTAAAGCGAGAGAATACCGCATAAATTTCAACCCAGATGAACCGATTCGGTCGAAAATCGTCTTGAACTCTTGCCATTTCGTTAAAATGCCGATGATTTTTACTAAAAATCTCGCGATTGTGGCGCGAAGCGGCGGACCGGCTTGACGAGGACCCATCGAACAGCCATGATTACGCTCATGAAAAAGACCTCGCCGATCTCGATTTGTGGGATTATTACCAGCTAACATTTGAGCTGGCCGGGGCCGTTTTACTCTTCACACAGGATAAAGAGCAAAGGTTTCCGAAAGCCAGCGGGCCAGGAACCGTTATGTCGTTGACGCTCTATAATACGCTCACCCGCAAGAAAGAGTCTTTCACGCCCATCGATCCGGCGCATGTGCGCATGTATGTCTGCGGCCCGACCGTGTATGACTTCGCCCATATCGGCAATGCGCGGCCCGTGATTGTGTTTGATGTGCTCTATCGTCTGCTGCGGCATCTCTATGGCGAGAGCCATGTCACCTATGTGCGCAACATTACGGATGTTGATGACAAGATCAATGATCGCGCAGCGCGTGACTATCCCGGCCTAGATCTCAATGACGCAATCCGCAAGGTAACCGAAAGCACGGCGGCGCAATTTCACGCCGATGTCGCAGCGCTTGGTTGCTTGAAGCCCAATGTCGAGCCGCGCGCCACCGATAATATCCAGGAGATGATCGGCATCATCAACCGCCTGATCGCCAATGGCCACGCTTATATCGCGCAAGGCGCACAAGGCCGCGAAGTGCTGTTCGAAGTGGCGTCCATGCCGGCCTATGGCGCGCTCTCCAATCGTAAATTGGACGAGCAGATTGAAGGTGCGCGTGTGGCTGTGGAAGCGCATAAAAAACACGCGTCTGATTTTGTGTTGTGGAAAGAATCGTCGCCCTCGGAGCCGGGTTGGACCGGTGCGTTTGGGGTTGGGGACGCTGAAGTCTCCATCTATGGTCGCCCCGGCTGGCATATCGAATGCTCTGCGATGAGCCATCGCTATTTGGGTGAGACATTCGACATTCATGGCGGCGGGATTGATCTCGTCTTTCCGCATCATGAAAACGAAATTGCACAAAGCTGCTGCGCCTTTGGCCATAATGTGATGGCCAATGTGTGGATGCATAACGGGTTCTTGCAAGTCGAAGGACAGAAAATGTCCAAGAGCCTTGGGAATTTTCTTACCATATTTAAGCTGCTGGAGTTAAACGCCGGTGCAGTCATCAGATTTGTTATGTTAGAGTCTCATTACAGAAAGCCCTTGGATTGGCAGGCTAGTGCCATCGAGCGAGCAAAATTTACATTATTAAATTGGTCGCAACGGCTTCTGGATTTTGGCGTCGTTGAGGACTATTTGAACCCGCAATTCGAATTGGTTGATAAAAAAATCGTCAAATTATTATCTGATGATCTCAATACGTCATCGGCACTTATGAGGCTTGGTGAATTGTCTCACTTTGGCCGATTAGATTTAAGGTCAGCTAAAATATTTGCCAGCACACTTGGCTTTTTAGGGTTTCCTCAAATGGATAAGCCTGGCTCTTTTCATTCCGGCTTTACTGCAAATATGTTTGAGAGCGGGCCTCAAATTTTGCCGGGATCAGAAGAGAACATCAAAATTGAGCAATTTCGGGCATTAACTGCCAACAATTATATTCAACAAGCCAACACCATAAAATCGGAACTTGAGGCGAAGGGTATTAAACTAACGAGCAGTCCCGAGGGATATGTACATGTTGGAAATGAAACAGGTGCTGAGTTTGATAAGCGAGTGAGTGGCCTGATCGAACGCCGCCTCGAAGCGCGCCGCAATAAAAACTTCGTGGAGTCTGATCGTATTCGTGATGAACTTCTCGCCATGGGCATTCAGTTGAAAGATGGCAAAGACGCCGATGGCAATCCTGTGACGACATGGGAGGTGAAGCGATGAGCCAACACTTATCACCGTCCTTGCGAGGAGGCGAAGCCGACGTGGCAATCCAGACCCTTTCAGCACCATCAACTGGATTGCTTCGCTATGCTCGCAATGACGGACTTTTCGTTGGAGGCGTTGTCCGATGATTGTCCCAACATCGTCCAAGCATACGCCACCGGCTTTGCGTCCCTATCTGCCGAAAGATCTGCCGATGCTGCAGCGCATTGCGCGTGCGAGTATCGAAAACCTTGCCGTGGATGAGTATTCGCCCTCGCAAATCGAGGCGTGGATGGATGTGTTTGACGATTCCGAACGCCTCGCATCGCGCTTGCAATCGGGTCTCACTTTGATCGCCACGATTGATGGGCTCCCCGCGGGATTTGCGATGCTCAAAGGCAACAGCGTAATTGATTTGCTGTATGTCGCGCCCGGCGTTGTTAGGCGTGGCGTTGCGACCTCATTGATTGACGCGTTGGAAAAATTAGCGGCTGCGCGTGGCGCTGCCTCAATGACGGTTGATGCCAGCGATGTGGCGCGTGATTTCTTTTTGCAGCGTGGCTATGAGCAGCAAAGCCGCAACACCGTGCCGGTTGGTGACGAGTGGCTCGGCAACACAACCATGATGAAACCTCTCGCCGCGAAAGCGGATCCGCTCCAATGAAAGCCTGATCGCATGTGTGCCGACCGCGTTTATCTTTTTGACACGACGTTGCGCGATGGTGCGCAAACAACGGGCGTTGATTTCTCGCTCGCCGACAAGATTCAAATCGCCTCGCTGCTTGATGCGTTGGGCATTGATTATGTCGAAGGTGGCTATCCCGGTGCCAATCCGCTCGATACCGAATTTTTCACGAAAAAACGCACGAAGCAAGCGCGTTTCACAGCTTTTGGCATGACCAAGAAAATTGGCCGCTCGGCCTCCAATGATCCGGGCATCGCGGCTTTGCTCGCATCCGCAAGCGACGCGATTTGTTATGTCGGGAAAGCATGGGATTATCAGGTGCGCGTGGCACTGGAGGCCTCGCTTGAAGACAATCTTGAAAGCGTCAAAGACAGTATCACCACGGCAGTCGCCGCGGGGCGTGAAACCATGCTTGATTGCGAGCATTTTTTCGACGGCTACAAAGCCAATCCCGATTATGCTTTGCAAGTCGCGAAAACGGCCTATGAGTCGGGTGCACGGTGGGTTGTGTTGTGCGACACCAATGGTGGCACGCTGCCGCATGAAATCGCGGCGATTGTTGAGGCCGTGATCAAGCATATTCCGGGTGATCATCTTGGCATTCATGCGCATGATGATACAGGGCAGGCGGTGGCCAATTCGTTGGCTGCCTTGCGTGCGGGTGTGCGTCAGATTCAAGGCACTCTGAATGGGCTTGGAGAGCGCTGCGGCAACGCCAATCTCGCAACCATCATTCCGACCTTGGTGTTGAAAAACGAATTTTCATCGCAGTTTGAAACCGGCATTTCAGAAAAAGCTTTGCGTCAGCTCACACCGGTCTCGCGTGCCTTGGATGAAATTCTGAATCGCGCACCCAATCGCCATGCCCCCTATGTCGGTGCTTCAGCCTTTGCGACCAAGGCAGGCATTCACGCGTCCGCCGTGATGAAAGATCCCCGCACCTATGAGCATGTTGCGCCAGAAACGGTCGGCAATCATCGCAAAGTGTTGGTGTCCGATCAGGCTGGACGCTCGAACATTGTTGCCGAGCTTGAGCGGCTCGGCATTGCATTTAATAAAGATGATCACCGCATCTCGCGTTTGTTGGAAGAAGTGAAAGAACGCGAAGGCTTGGGCTATTCCTATGAAGGCGCGGATGCGAGCTTCTTTTTGTTGGCGCGTCGGGTGCTGGGCGAGGTGCCCGAATTTTTCCGCGTCGAGCGTTTCAGTGTGAATGTGGAGCGGCGCTTTGCAGAGAATGGCGAAACCCAATCGGTGGCCGAGGCTTTTGTGAAGGTTGATGTCGATGGCGAGCGGTTGATTTCAGCAGCGGAAGGCAATGGACCTGTTAACGCGCTTGATCTCGCTCTCCGAAAAGACCTTGGCAAATATCAACGTTTTATCGAGGACATGGAACTCGTCGATTATAAAGTCCGCGTGTTCCAAGGCGGCTCTGATGCTGTGACGCGTGTCTTGATCGAGACGGGCGACGGGACCGGCGAGACTTGGACGACAGTCGGCGTCAGCTCCAACATTATCGACGCGTCATTTCAGGCGCTGATCGACTCGATCACCTATCGGCTCATCAAAAAGGGCGCTGCGGCCTAGCTAGGTCTCGTGAGGGCCAAGAAGTGCAATCATTTTATGATTGCAAATTGTGGCCAGATGGTTTATTATCTCAGAATGAATTCGCGTCACCGGAAGACTTTGCTTGCGGTTTTCTCAGACCCTGTTCCGGCTTCGTTGGAGTGGGGCGCGATAGAGGCTCTTCTCGTGGCGGCGGGGTGTCGATTGATTGAAGGTGCAGGGTCGCGCGTCCGTTTCGAAAAGAATGGATTGGTCGCGATCTTTCATCGTCCGCATCCAGCGAAAGAGGCCAAGCGTTATCAGGTGCGTGACGCGCGGGATTATCTCGCGCGCCTGGGGATTAGACCATGAGTGTCATGAGTTATAAGGGTTATCTCGCGCGGATCGAATTTGATGCCGATGATGAGATCTTTGTCGGCCATATCGCCAATATTGATGACGTGATCGGGTTTCACGCAGACACGGTAGAAGGTTTGAAATCGGCCTTTCACGATGCCGTTGACGATTATCTTGCAACCTGTGCAAAGGCTGGAAAGAGTCCGGATAAGCCTTATTCGGGAAATCTCATGTTGCGGGTTCCACCATCGGTGCATGCACGTGCGGCACTCGCTGCCAAGCTCTCGGGTAAAAGCATGAACGAGTGGAGCGCCGATATTCTCGATGCGGCGGCCGAGCACTTTCTGAAGAAAGCCGGGTGAGACTTTATAATTTCTGACTTAACCGCGGATCGCCCGTTGTTTGTGAGCCATGCGCGAGTTTTGCTTCGATCATCGGCACGATGTCTTCCGCACGTTCGGCGACGAGATAATTCACCTCAAAGCCCGTGCGGATGAAATCAAAATTCCGCATATGGGCGAAGAGGCTCAGCAAAGGCCGCCAGAACCCTTTGATATCGGCGATCAAGATGGGCTTGGTGTGACGGCCGAGTTGCAGCCAGGTGAGTTGTTCAACCAGTTCTTCGAGCGTGCCGACGCCGCCTGGCAGCGCGACAAAAGCATCCGATTTTTCGAACATCATCATTTTGCGCGTGTGCATATCCGGAACGACAAGGGTTTCGTCAGCCTCATCGAACATCAATTCGCGATCTTTGAGAAAGCCGGGAATAATGCCGGTGACTTTTCCGCCATGATCTTTGACGGCTTTTGCGACCGTGCCCATGAGCCCAACATTGCCGCCGCCATAGACGAGGCGAATGTCATTTTCGGCCAATATGCGCCCGAGTGCCGTCGCCGCCGTCTCAAAAGCGGGGTCGGTGCCAAAGCCAGAGCCGCAATACACGCAGATCGAACGGGGTTTATTCATGGGGAAGCCACCAAATGCTGAAAAAGCGTCACGTAAAAAGCCAATGATGAAGAGGATTACTGGCGATTCGTTACAAATTATGTATCACTGAGGTCTTAAATCGGGGAGTGAAAGCATTTCCATGCGGAACAGGCTCTGGATCAGTCTCGGTGCGGCGATTGTGATTGCTGTTGGACTTTATCTCTTTTACGGCGTGTTGCGGCAAGGGTCTGCTCCGACATTACCAAGCGAAGCACCGAAAGCGGACAATAGCACTGCCGCCGCCCCGCAAGTGGCAACCAAAACGCCTGAAGCGACCGCAGTTCCCGCTCTCACGCCTCCGAGCTTTGATGTCGTCCGCGTTGAGCCTGATGGGTCGCTGGTCGTGGGTGGTCGGGCCGAGCCTTCGTCTGATGTGACGTTGCTTGTTGACGGCAAAGCGCATGACAAGACCGCGTCGGGCGACAATGGCCAATTCGCGATGGTGCCTCCGCCACTGAAACCCGGTCCGCACAGCCTCACGCTGTCAATGGCCATGAAAGATGGTCGTGTGGTCGGTTCATCCCAAAATGTGTCCGTCGATGTGCCTGAAAACAAGAAAGATGCCGTCTTGGTCGCCAAGACCGAACCCGGCAAGGCCACTGAAGTCTTGTCCGCACCGGCAGGATCGCAACCTCCTGTCGCATCCGCGGATGGCCGACCGATGACGGCGATCACGGTGGTTGAGGCCGAGGAGGGCGGCACGCTCTATGTCGCCGGCAAAGCGGCTCCCGGCGCGAATGTAAGACTCTATTTGAATGACGCCTATTTGGGCGCCGTTGATGTTGGTTCTGACTCGTCTTGGTCGCTTAAAATCGCCAAAGGCGTTGTGCCCGGGCAATATCACATCCGCGCCGATGACGCTGATCCTGTGTCAGGCAAAGTCTTGTCGCGCGCCGAAGTTACATTCGATTATGCGGCCAAGGTGGCTGAAACGGCTCCTTCGGCGGCGTCCTCGAAGTCTCAGCCTTCTGTCACGGTTGATACGATAGAAACCGCGACAGTGTCGCGCGGCGACAGCCTGTGGCGGATCAGTCGCAAGACCTATGGTGCGGGCAACCGCTACACTGTCATCCACAGCGCCAACAAGGACCAGATTCGTGATCCGGATATGATTTATCCGGGTCAAATCTTTGTTTTGCCAAAATTATGATCTGAATAGGGTCACTTCACCCTCTATGCATGACGTGCAGGGGTGACAAACACCCTTCTTGCCGCCGTTCTGGTGGCTTTGCGCTCACGCTTCGACTAAGAGAGGCGTGATTTTCGTTTTTGTGATCCAAGTGAGGACTATCATGTCTCGTGCGATGTCTCGCGGCCGCCGTTTGCCGTCTTCGGCCACTTCATCGCGTCAGGCGACTGCGCTTGAGACCGTGAAAGGCTTTTGGCCCTATCTCTGGCCGGAGGATCGGCTGGATCTCCGCCTCCGGATTGTTTGGGCCACTGTCCTGCTGATTGCCGCTAAGCTCGTGACGATTGCGGTGCCCTACACATTCAAATGGGCAACGGATGCCCTGGCACCAGCGGCGTTGAATGCAGAGCCGTCATGGTGGCTGATCGGCTTGCCAGTTTTGTTGACGGTGCTTTACGGGCTGGCCCGCGCCTTTATGGCACTGCTCACGCAAGTGCGCGATGCGCTGTTCGCCGCTGTTGCGATGCATTCGGTCAGACGGCTGGCCAATGAAACTTTTGAACATATGCATCGGCTGTCTTTGCGCTTTCATCTCGAACGCAAGACAGGCGGCCTCACCCGCGTGCTTGATCGCGGTCGCGCGGGGATCGAAGCCATTGTTCGCATGACGATGCTGACTCTCGTGCCCACGATTGTCGAATTTGTGATGATCCTCGCGGTGCTGCTTTATGAATTTGATTGGCGTTATGCGATCATCACCATTCTGATGATTGTCGCCTATATGGTCTATACGACCAAGGCGACGGAATGGCGGATGGGTATTCGCCGCTCGATGAATGACAGTGACACAGATGCCAGTGGCAAGGCTGTCGATAGTCTTTTGAATTTCGAAACCGTCAAATATTTCGGTGCGGAAGCGCGCGAAGCTTCACGCTATGACAAAGCGATGGAAAAATTCGAAAAGGCGAGCGTTAAAGCCTATATTTCTCTCGCTGTTTTGAATGCCGGTCAGGCGATTATTTTTACCTCTGGCCTGACGCTGTGCATGGTGCTCGTTGTCTCCGGTATTCGGGATGGACGCCATACGATTGGCGATTTTGTGCTTGTGAATGCGATGCTGATTCAGCTCTATCAGCCATTGAATTTCATGGGCATGGTGTATCGTGAAATCAAACAAGCGCTGATTGATATTGATCAGATGTTTGAAATTCTCGATCAAGCGCCAGAGATTGCCGACCGCCCCGGGGCAAAGCCGCTGCAGATTCATGAAGGCGAAGTGCGGTTTGACAATGTGCATTTTGGCTACACACCGGAACGCATCATTCTTGACGGTGTGAGCTTCACCGTTCCTGCGGGCAAAACAGTCGCCATTGTGGGCCCCTCAGGTGCGGGCAAATCGACGATCTCGCGATTGATGTTCCGTTTCTATGAACCGCAATCGGGTCAGGTGTTGATCGACGGACAGGAGATTGGTTCGGTCAAGCAAGTCTCGCTGCGCGCAGCCATTGGAATGGTACCGCAAGACACGGTGCTGTTTAACGATACGATTTATTACAATATTCGGTATGGCCGTTGGGATGCGACACGCGAAGAGATCGAAGCGGCGGCAAAGCTCGCGCAGATTGATGAATTCATCAAATCGCTTCCAGAAGGTTACGATACCAATGTCGGTGAGCGCGGGTTGAAGCTCTCAGGCGGTGAAAAGCAGCGTGTTGCCATTGCGCGCACGATTTTGAAAGCGCCGCCTATTCTGGTGCTTGATGAAGCGACCTCGGCGCTCGATAGTTTCACCGAGCGCGAGATTCAAAATGCGCTCGAAGCCGTGTCACGTGGCCGCACGACGCTTGTGATTGCGCATCGCCTCTCGACGATTATCAATGCCGATGAAATCCTCGTGCTCGCAAAGGGTAAGATTGCTGAACGCGGGCGGCACAGTGAATTGCTGGAGCAAGGCGGCATTTACGCCGATCTGTGGCAACGGCAACGCGAAGCAGCCGAAGCCCTGCAAACGCTCGAAAAAACGGGTGAAACATTGACCGAACCGGCCCTTCTGGCCGATAAGGGGGCATAACGCCTGTTCAGCGAGATTTTGGGGAAGACGCAGTATGTCGATTATCGACTCGATCCGGAAGCAATTGGTTCCGATCCATCGGGAGGGCTGGCCTTTCATCGCCATTTTTGCGGTGATCGCCAATCTTCTGGCCTGGATTTGGGGACCTTTGGGCTGGGTGGGTGCGATTCTGACCGCTTGGTGCGCCTATTTCTTCCGGGACCCCGTTCGCACCGTTCCTGTTGGTGAAGGCTTGGTGATTTCCCCCGCTGATGGCCGCGTGTCGATGATTGCGCCTGCGGTGCCGCCTTCCGAGCTTGGGCTCTCCAATGAGCCGATGACGCGGATCTCGATTTTTATGAATGTGTTCAATTGCCATGTGAATCGGGTGCCTGTCGCAGGCCGGATTGAGGCGATTGCCTATCGTCCCGGCCTGTTTCTCAATGCCGAACTCGACAAAGCAAGCGAAGACAATGAGCGCAATGCGATCATCGTGAATACGGGACGCGAGCGTTATGGCGTGGTGCAAATCGCGGGTCTGATTGCGCGGCGCATTGTAAGTTTTGTCGAGGAAGGTGATGAGCTTGGTGTCGGCGAGCGCTTTGGCTTGATCCGCTTCGGCTCGCGGGTTGATGTCTATCTGCCGGATGGTGTCGAGCCGGTTGTGGGCGTGGGCCAGACCATGGTGGCGGGTGAGACCGTGATTGCGATGGCCTCGACCAAGGCGGTTGCGCGAGTGTATCAGCCGCAATGACCGAGCTATTCCCGCCTTTCGAGCCTGACAATGAGCGCAAACCACGCCGGTTTAATGGCGTGCCTTTGCGCATTCTGATCCCGAATGTTGTGACGCTGCTCTCCCTCTGCGCGGGGCTGACGGCGATCCGGCTTGGTCTTGAAGGCCAATTGGCGGATGCTGTGATTTCGGTGTTGGTCGCCGCAGTGCTGGATGGTCTTGATGGACGCATTGCGCGCCTTTTGAAAGGCACATCCCGGTTTGGGGCGGAACTCGATAGTCTTGCCGATTTTGTGAGTTTTGGCGTTGCGCCCGCGATCCTGCTTTATATCTATGGCCTGCATAATCTGAAATCGATTGGTTGGATCATTGCGCTCTTATTCGCCTGCGCGTGTGCGCTGAGGCTCGCGCGGTTCAATGTGATGATCGATGATCCGGGCCGACCGGAATGGCAGAAGAATTTTTTCGTCGGTATTCCGGCCCCTGCGGGTGCGCTGACCGGGCTTTTGCCGATCTATCTTAATCAACTGGGTTTTGACCCGCCACCCGGATTTGCCGTGGTTGAGGCGGTCTATCTGCTCTTTATCGCCTATTTGATGATCAGCCGGATCCCGACTTATGCGGGGAAAACCTTCGGCAGCCGCATCCCGCGCGAATGGGTGGTGCCGTTTTTCGTCATTGCGATTGCGCTTGTCGGTCTGCTTGTGACCTATACATTCCTGTTCCTCGCATCGGTGACGGTCATGTACATCCTGTTGATCCCGTTCGGCGTGCGGCGCTATCGCAGCCTCGAGCGCAGCCATGCCGCGGAGAGGGCCGAGCAGGCCCTCCATCAGAGTTGAGGTTTGCGGACGAAGGCAGGTTCACAAACGCAACGGATTCGTCTAGGGTCCGCGCTCTTTAATGGCCGGATGGCCGGTCTATGACCTATTGAAGGACAGTTGATGGCGAAGGAAGAAGTTCTCGAATTTCCCGGCACGGTGACGGAATTGCTGCCGAATGCGATGTTTCGCGTGTTGCTCGAAAATGAGCACGAGATCATTGCGCATACCGCGGGAAAGATGCGGAAGAACCGGATTCGCGTGTTGGCGGGTGACAAGGTCCTCGTCGAAATGACGCCCTATGATTTGACCAAGGGCCGGATCACCTATCGCTTCAAATAAGAGGGGCGGTTCCCTGTCGCTGACGCGCGACGGGGCTTTCGGATACAGGGGAGAGACGGCGTGTCAGGAAAGACGGAACAGATCCGGCTCGTCTTGGCATCAGCGTCTCCGCGCCGGCGCGATTTGCTCGCGCAATTGGGTATTGTGCCGGACCTGATCCTCGCGCCAGACTGCGACGAGACACCGCTCCACCATGAATTGCCGCGCGACCATGCGCTTAGACTGGCGATGGATAAAGCGCGCAAGGGCGTTGCAATGGCCAAGGCTCAAGGCGAAAGCGACACAGCCCTCGTGATAGCCGCCGATACAGTCGTTGCCGCCGGGCGACGGATTTTGCCGAAAGCGGAGACGGAGGAGCAAGCGCGCTTCTGTCTCGATCTGTTATCAGGCCGCGCGCATCGCGTGTGGACAGGGCTTGCGATTGCCGCTGGTCCCGATGTGATCCGCCATCGGATCGTTGAAACGCGTGTGACGTTCAAAGTTCTGTCGGCGGAAGAAAAAGCCACCTATCTCGCGAGCGGCGAATGGCGCGGCAAAGCGGGGGGCTATGCCATTCAAGGCCGCGCGGCTGCGTTTGTCAGGGCGCTCTCGGGCTCCTATTCCGCCGTCGTTGGGTTGCCTCTGTTTGAGACGTCACAGGTTCTGTCAGGGCTGGGCTATAAGGTTTTAGGGACATCGGCATGAGCGACGAGAAGACGCCAGCGACGACTCAGGCTAATATTGTGATGTTGGGCAAATGTCCGATCTGTAAAAAGCGGTCGACGCTAGACTATCGGCCATTTTGCTCAAAACATTGTGCCGATGTCGATTTTTCGCGTTGGGTCGGCGGCAATTACACGATTCCGGTGACAGAGCCCGAAGATATCGACGCCTTGATCGCCGAGCTGGAAGACGGCGATAGCACTGATAAGTTGTAGAAGTTTATTATTTCAATTTTTAATTGTATCGCTTAGGGTGATTGCCGTAACGGCAGAGTCGCGGCGATGGGCATAAGATCCAACCAGATCAGGCGAGGCGGATGGACGGCGCGATTGGCTTTTGCGCTTCTGTGTCTTGCCGGTCTTGTGCTTGCTCAGATGCTGATCGACGGGCGGCCCGCGCTGTCTGGCACCGACCCGGCGGCTTCGACCGGGGAACCCCCGAAACTCTGTTTCTCACCCGAAGGGCATTGCTCATCTCTTTTGCTGGACACCATCGCGCGGGCACGTGTTTCGATCCGCGTGCAGGCCTATAGTTTCACGGCGGATGAGATCGCGGAT
>Ga0164297_10004386_pt1 | contig 12663 bp, 9 predicted proteins | sample GEODES058metaG_FD_113539 | JGI IMG/M metagenome (GOLD analysis project Ga0164297, IMG submission 113539) | Dystrophic lake water microbial communities from Trout Bog Lake, Wisconsin, USA - GEODES058 metaG | ecosystem: Environmental > Aquatic > Freshwater > Lake | place: USA: Trout Bog Lake... | reverse complement strand
GGATCCTTATGGCCAGGGTCTCGACATGGCGGCGATCCGCACGGTGGCGCAGAGAGCCGAGGCTTGGGGGTTTCGCGATCTCTGGGTTACCGAGAATACGCTGGATCATGTCACCTGCTTCGACCCCATTGTCGTGCTGACCTATGCGGCGGCGGTGACCACGCGCATCCGCCTCGGCGCCTCGGTGCTCGTCTTGCCGGTGCATGATCCCCGCTGGGTGGCGCATCAATGGGCATGCCTCGATACGGTCAGCAATGGTCGCGCGGTGATGGGCGTCGGGCTCGGGCGGCCGCCGCATTATCAGGAATTTGAAATTCCGCGCGAAGGCCGCGTCGCCCGTTTCAAGGAAATGCTGTCAGTGATCCGAAGCTTGTGGTCGCAAGAGACGGTGACCCATCAGGGGCGCTTCTTTCATCTCGAGCAAGCACGGTTAGGGCTACGTCCGGTGCAGTCGCCATTGCCGATCTGGATGGGCGTCGGCCACCCCGACGCGATCCGGCGCGCGGCGTTTCTGGCGGATGGCTGGATGGGGGCGGGTGGTTCGACAACCACCGATTTCCGCCGCTCGGTGCCGTTGTTGAAACAGGAATTGGAAAAAGCCGGCCGGGACCCGGAACGCTTTCCGATCTCCAAACGCATCTTCATGGCGGTGGACGAAAAGCCGGAACGGGCGCGCGCGGAACTGCATCGCTGGTATTCGGATGTCTACCATAATCCAGAAGGCACTGAAACATCGGGACTTTACGGCACGCCCGAACAGATTGCGGACCGGCTGGAGGAATATGTCGCTATCGGCGCCAATCATCTCTTACTGAACCCGGTGTCGCGTTATGCCGAACAACTCGAGGCGTTGGGTGCCGCAGTGGGTTTAACGGTGCCCCCACTTGCCCCACCATTGGCATAGTGGCGTCGGGCTAGGTTTCAAACCGCCGCATGCGTCCATCCCGACGGTGCTGGGGAAAGATGACGCGGCGCCTCCCCCTGCCATAAGATGTTGCCCGTCTCCGTCGCGCCCCAGGCCGCAGCCACCCCAAGGGACTGCAGGCCGTCATCGGCCGTCGCCAGATAGTTGACGTGATGATGCCCATGCACGATCAGCCGAACGCTCATGGCGCGGGCGAGGTGGTCGATAGCCGCGCTGCCGGCGGGATGGCTGGACGGTGCCTCGTGCGTTACCAGGATATCGGCGCGCTGTTGGGCCAGCGCATCATAGTCTTCCGGCCAGATAGAGGTGGTGCTGAGGGAGTGGATCAGGCCTTGGACATGTTCCTCGCGCCACCCCCGGCACATGTCCCGCACATCCTCCGGCACTTGGCTCCGTGATTGTAGGCGCGGCGCGGCTGGGGGTTCCCAGACGCGCGGGCGAAACGTGCCGCCCAGCCCGGCAATCCGGACTCCGGCGATGTCCGTGACCCGGCCATTCAGCGCATTGCCGGCCGTAACGGGGTTCAGATCCGGCGACGTCAGGTTGTGCCACATGCCAGGGCCGCCGTCGTTGTCGTGATTGCCGTAGATCCAATGCACCGCGATCCCATGGCGCAGCAATGCGGCCGCGCAGGAATCCAAAGGGCGATCGCATTGCACATCTCCCAGGATCACGGCTGCTTTGGGTGGTGCGGGCAGTTGCGCCAGACCGCGCTCCACGCGCTCCCACATCTGGTGAATGTCGCCGATAAAAACGATCGTCATGCTTGGCGGTCTTCCGTGCTGCTATACTGCATGGTCCGATGATGGCCTGCGACACGCAGACGCAAACAAGCACGCTCCTCCCGCATGCACCAGGGCCTGGATTTGGCGCATCGCGCCTCCGCCTGTAAACTCTGGCGGCGGCGAAATCTGAAGGAATGCGTCAAGGATGAACGACCAGACGGCTGAATCACCTCAAGCGATTCTGGATCGCATCCAAAGTCAGGCAACGCGATACAAGACCCCGTGCGGCCAAGGGCAGATGGTTTGGCATCTGTGGGACCAATCCGGCGGCACGGCACCGGTGGTCACGCTATTCCACGGCGGTGCCGGTTCTTGGCGCCATTGGATCAAGACTATTCCAGTCTTACTCTCCACCTACCGCGTTCTCTGTCCCGATCTGCCTGGGTTGGGCGAATCGGATTTTCCGCCCGATGGGGACGACGCTTTCGCCATAGCCACGATTGTTGCCGAAGGGATCGAGTCGATTGTCGGCACCGATACCACCTACGACGTCGTCGGGTTCTCGTTCGGTGGCACAATGGCAGCCTGCGTCGGTGCGATCCGGCCGCACCACGCCCGCTCGGTCACCATTATCGGCTCATCCGGCGTCGGTGCGCCAGGATCGGCTGTGACGTTGGAAAAAGTCCGCCATCTAGAAGGGCAGGCGCGTTGGGATACGCACCGGGTCAACCTCGGCCGCCTGATGATCGCCGATCCGGCAAAGATCGACGAACTGGCTATTACCATCCAGGACTGGAACACGATCCGATCCCGCCTTCGTACCCCGGCGATCTCTCGCAGTGGTGCGATCCTGACGGCGATCGATCAGTTGCAGGTGCCGTTGAACGGGATGTGGGGGGAACTCGACGCCCCTGCCAACCCCAAAGGGCCGGAGCGTGTCGCGACGTTGCGCGCCCGCTGCCCGCACGCCGACATCCGCCTGCTGCCGGGCACGGGCCATTGGGCCGCTTACGAATCCCCTGAGTTGGTCCACCCGATCCTGCTGGAAATGCTCGCCCGGACCCGCCCCGCCGCAAACACATGATCGTTGATGACGAGCCGCGCGACGGTCTTACCAGAGCCAACCGGGCTTAATTGGTAAGAGGCGAGCAGCGGCTCTTGGTGTAACCCACAGACAAAACCCGTGCGGACAAAAACCTCGGGAAGGAAACGTGACATGACAGAACGCAACACCGGCCCTGGTGAGATGATGGGCAATGCTGGTCCAGGCATGCTCCAGGGCCTTCGTGTCATCGAAATCGCCGATGAACGCGCCGAATACACCGGGCTGTTATTGGCCGGACTCGGCTGTGACGTCGTGAAGATCGAGCCACCCGAAGGCAACGCAACGCGCCGTATCGGTCCATTCCTGAATGATGAACCCGGTCTTGAGCGGTCGCTCTATTTCTGGAACTACAACCGCAATAAAAAATCCGTCGTCCTCGATATCCAGGCTGAACCGGAGAAGTTGCTTGGGTTGTTGGAAGGCGCGGACATCCTTCTGGACTCCTCCTGTGGTGCCTTGAACACGGCGCTGCGTCTGGATCGCGCCGCACTGAATGCCCGTTTTCCAAAGTTGATCACCGCACGGATGACGCCATTTGGCGATGACGGGCCGTGGGCCGATTTTAAAGGCTCCGACCTCATCCACCTGGCGCTGGGTGGCGTGATGATGAACTGCGGCTACGATCCCAATCCGAAGGGGGAATACGACACCCCGCCCATCGCGCCGCAGGTTTGGCACGCCTACCACATCGCCGGCGAACAACTCGCCACTGGCATCATAGCCGCCTTGATTGCGCGCCACCGTAATGGTCAGGGGCAGGATCTATCGGTCGCGGTACACGAAGCCGTCTCGAAGAACCCCGAACTGGATGTCATGCACTGGGTGATGCGACGGGTGCCGCTGTGGCGCTTGACCTGCCGCCACGCCTTGGAGACCCCGAATGCCTCGCCCTCCATCATGCACACCAAGGATGGGCGCTGGTTCATTTCGCATGGCATGGGCGCCCGCGATCTGATGAACCTCGTGCCATTGCTCACCAAATACGGCATGCAGGCCGATCTGCAACCGCCGCCGCCGGATGCCGATCTAAAAGGGCGCGCCGTGCCGGGTAGCACCGCCTCGGATGAGGGCAAAGCCCATATGATCGATGTCGTCCAACGCTTCGCGCGCGCCTGGACCTACAAAGACATGCCGTGGCTGGAGGCGCAGGAGGCCGGTCTGCTGTGGGCGCCGCTCCGCAAGCCGCACGAGAATGCGCTGGATGAGCACTGGCTGGCCCGCAAATCCTTCGCCGATGTCTGGCATCCGGAGCACAACCGCTCCTTCTGCTATCCGACCAGCAAATGGCTCACCAACCGCACCAGTTGGCAAGTCGGGCGCCGCGCGCCGCTGCTTGGGGAGGATACCGGATCTGTCTTTGCTGAGGCACCACGCGCGCCAAGCGTGCCGGCGCAGCCAAAGGGGGATGGTGACGCCGCCGTTCGCTCGGCGCTGCATGACAAGCCGTTCCCGCTACAGGGCGTGAAGATCCTCGATTTCGCCTGGTTCCTGGCATCCGCTGGCGGCACGCGTTTCCTCGCCGCCATGGGGGCCGAGAGCTACAAGGTGGAATGGAAGGACAATCCAGACACCCGTCTGGCGGCGATGGCGCCGGTTGGCGGCCGAGCTGCCCGGGATGCCGCGACGGGGCCGCTGCCGGGGGTTAAGGATCCCGATATGGGCGGGCAGTTTCTGAACAAGAACGCCGGCAAGCGCGGCATTTCGCTGAATATTCGGCACCCCAAAGGGCTTCAGATCGCCAAGGATCTGGTGCGTATGTGCGATATCGTGGCCGAAGGTTTCTCCCCTGGCGTGCTGCAACGCCTCGGTTTGGGCTACGACGTTATGAAGTCCATTCGGCCGGACATCATCTATATCCAGCAGGCCGGTATGGGCGCGCATGGCAAGTATGGCCGGATGCGCACCGTTGGTCCGGTGGCCGCGGCGTTTGGCGGTCAGGCCGACATGTCCGGTATGCCCGAACCGGCGATGCCGGTTGGCTGGGGCTATTCTTACCTCGATTGGATGGGTGCTTACGGCTACGCGCTGGCGCTGCTCGGTGCGCTTTACCATCGTGATCGCACGGGGCAGGGGCAGTGGATCGACGCCTCCCAATGCGAATCAGGTCTGTTTCTCACCGGCGCTCAGATCCTGGATTGGTCCGCCAATGGGCGGGAGTGGACACGCTATGGCAACCGCTCTCCGTATAAGCCGGCCGCACCGCATGGTGCCTATCGCTGCAAAGGGTCCGACCGGTGGGTTGCGATCGCATGTTTCACGGATGCCGAGTGGCAGGCGCTGGCCCGTGTCGCAGGCCATGGCGAATGGCTCGATGACGGCCGCTTCCGCACCCTGGCAGACCGTTTGGCGCATCAAGATGCGCTCGATGCCATCGTTGGCGCCTGGGCTGCTGGCCAAACGGCCGAGGATGTCATGATGTCGCTGCAGAATGCCGGCGTCCCGGCCGGCGTTTGCCAAAATGCCGAGGATCGCTGCGACAAGGATCCGCAACTTAAGCATCTGAAATGGTTGACCGAGGTTACAGGTACCAAGATCGGCACCTGGCCCGTCTATGAGTTGCCGATGAAGCTGTCTCGCACACCGGCCTATGTCGGCGGCCCGATCAATCGCGGCGCCCCCTGCTATGGCGAGGACAACACCTGGTTGCTCACCAACCTGCTCGGCATGTCCGAGTCGGACGTGCAGCGTCTTGCCGAGGATGGCGTGATCTGAAAGCGGATTGCTGGCCGGCGGCTAGTCTTGGGTGAATGTGCCCGACTTGCCACCGGCCTTATGGGTCACCCGCAGGCCGTCGATTTGCATCCCGCGATCGACGGCCTTGCACATGTCATAGACCGTTAGCGCCGCGACACTGGCTGCCGTTAGCGCCTCCATTTCGACGCCGGTCTGGCCGGTCGTCTTCACGATCGCCGTGATGTCTACCGAGGAGGCCACCACGTCGGCCGTCAGATCGACCTTAACCGAGGTAATCGGCAGAGGATGGCAGAGTGGGATCAAATCGGCGGTCCGCTTTGCGGCCATGATGCCCGCCAGACGTGCCACGCCCAGCACGTCGCCTTTCTTTGCCGATCCCTGCTGGATCATGGCCAATGTCTCCGGCGCCATAATCACGCGGACCCGCGCTGTGGCGGTACGATCGGTTGACGCTTTGTCTGAGACATCAACCATGGCCGCATTCCCCGCGGCATCGAAATGGGTAAACCCGCTCACCGCGTGCTGTCGCCTAGCAACGTCCGGACGGCGGCGGCCACGTCCTCTTGGCGCATCAAACTTTCGCCGACCAGATAGCTGTTCGGGCCGACGGCACTGAGGCGGCGCAGGTCATCGGTGTTGCGGATACCACTTTCGGCGATCAAGAACCGGTCGGGCGGCACGAGGGGCGCGAGTTCCTCGGTCGTTGCGAGGTTTGTCTTCAGCGTCTTCAGATTGCGGTTATTGATGCCGATCAAGGAGGTTTCCAGCAGCAGCGCCCGGTCGAGCTCATCGCGGTCATGCACTTCCACCAGCACATCCAGGTCCAAGCTGATGGCGATCTGTTCCAGTTCCCGTGCTTGCGCGTCGGTCAAAGCCGCCATGATCAGCAGGATGCAGTCTGCCCCCATCGCGCGGCTTTCGTAGACCTGCCAAGGGTCGAGAATGAAGTCCTTGCGCAGCACCGGCAGATCGACAGCGGCGCGGGCGGCTTTCAGATGGGCGGGATCGCCCTGAAAATGCTTGCGCTCCGTCAGCACCGACAGGCAGGTCGCACCACCGGCCTGATACGCCCTGGCTAACGCCGGAGGATCGAAATCAGGGCGGATGAGCCCGCCTGAGGGTGATGCCTTTTTGATTTCTGCGACCAGGCCGTAGCGGCCGCTTGTCGCCGCTGCCTTCAGTGCGTAGCCAAAGCCCCGTGGCGTGTCATGGCGTGCGGCGATTTCCGCTTTCAACACGTCGATTCCGTGCCCAGCCTTACGTGCCGCCACATCGGCCAGCACATCGGCGCAGATGCTCGCCAATACGTCCGGGATCTGATTGCTGTCGTCTGCCATTCAAACACCCTGGCGGTAAGAACCGGCTGGCGGATGCCAGACCGGCAAACGAAACGTGATACATATCATCGTCGAGCCTCGCATCTGGCTATCAAGCCTGATACGCGGCGCTGGCGCGGCGCAGCGTTTCCAGTGCTGACAGCGCGGCACCCGAGGCGATTGAACGACGGGCAAGGTCGATACCTTCCAGCAGATCGCCCGCTTGGCCGGCGACGATGAGTGCGGCAGCGGCATTGAGCAGCACGGTGTCGCCATACGCGCCGCCGGCACCTTGCAACAGGGCGGTCAACGCGGCGGCATTAAAAGCGGCATCACCGCCGCGGATCGCCTCGATCGGAGCGCGCGTCAGACCGGCATCTTCGGCCGTGACGATGAAACTACGGATGGCACCGTTTTCCAGCACGGTGACGTGGTTTTCGCCGGCGATCGTCAGTTCATCCAGGCCCATGCCATGGACGATCCAGGCGGCCTCATGTCCCAAGGCAGCCAGTGTTTCTGCCATTGGCAGAGTCCAGTCTGGCGAAAACACACCGGTGAGTTGCCGTTTGACCCGCCCCGGATTGGCGAGCGGACCAAGCAGATTGAAAATCGTCCTGGTGCCAAGTTCAACACGCGGGCCAGCGGCATGGCGCATGGATGGGTGATGCCGCGGCGCAAACAGGAATACGCAGCCAGCTTCCTGGAGGATCGTCGGCAGCGCAGCCAAGGGGGCATCAACATTCACGCCGAGCGCTGTCAGAACGTCGGCACCGCCAGTGCGGGAGGACAAAGCCCGATTGCCATGTTTGGCAACTTTTACTCCGCAACCAGCAACCACGAAGGTCACGGCGGAGGACACATTCAATGTGCCCGCACCGTCGCCGCCAGTGCCACAGACATCGATCGCACCGTCAGGCACCGCGATTGCCGTCATCCGTGCGCGCATGGCCCGAACGGCGCCGGTGATTTCGTCCACCGTTTCTCCACGCAGGCGCATCGCCATCAGAAGGGCACCGATCTGCGCCGGGGTCGCTTCGCCGGACATGATGATGTCGAAAGCGGCTTCGGCTTGGTCTGCACTGAGGCGCTCGCCGGCGGCGAGGCGTGCAATGGTCGGTTTTAGGTCGGATGACATGATTAGGCTGCGTGCGCGGGGGCGTTTGTGCCGCGCGCGATCGTCAGAAAATTGCGCAGGATGGTATGGCCGTGCTCGCTGGCGATGCTTTCCGGATGGAACTGCACGCCGAAGATCGGCAGCGTCCGGTGGTGCATTGCCATGATCAGGCCGTCATCGGTCCAGGCGGTCGGCACCAGAACATCAGGCAGCGTGTCGCGCTCGACAATCAGGCTATGATAGCGGGTCGCCTTGAAGGGCGAGGGCAACGTGGCCAGGATGTCGGTGCCGGTGTGGCTGATATCACTCACTTTTCCATGCATCGGCTCGGGTGCCCGGATCACCGTGCCGCCGAAGGCTTGGCCGATGGACTGATGCCCCAAGCACACACCCATCAGGGGGATCTTTCCTGCCGCCGCGGCGATCAAGTCCAGGCAGATACCGGCCTCATTCGGGGTGCAGGGGCCAGGCGAAAGAACGATCGCCTCTGGCTGCATGGCCATGGCGTCTGCAACCGACAGCTTATCATTGCGCCAGACATCGCACTGGGCGCCGACGTCGCCCAGGAAATGATAAAGGTTGAAGGTGAAGCTGTCGTAGTTGTCGATGAGCAGGATCATGGCGGCGCATCTTTGGTCCGCCCGCGCGCGACGGTCAATCTCCCGATCCAGTTAGATGCTGATGTGAGCATTGACGGGCGCGCATGTTTGATCAGGTCCTGACACAGGCATTGGGCCCGAGGACACGCTGCGCACGCAAACCGCCATGTTCGGGTGATGAAGCCGTTATGCGCCTAGCCCGTGTCATCGGAAGTCTCGGCTAGCGGGCAGGGTGATTTGCCACGATCGCATACCGGGATCGGGGCGCCGTACCTCATCCGCGCGCCCAAGCATGGCCTCGCTCCAGTCGTCATTAAGGCCGATATCCCGCGGCGCATCATGCATCACACGCGCCGCCAAGTCGGCGGCGTCCGGTATGTTGAGCCGCGCCAGGAGATCGCTGCGGTCGAACAGGCGACGGCAGATCACATGGGTGATGGGCACTTCAGCCTGCTTGGTTTCCCGTTCCACCCGTCCTTCCGCCACCATCAGACGAGCGCCGACCAGCGCTCTGCGGTCTCGGGCGATGACGTCGGGGTAGACGATCAGGTTGGCGATGCCGAATTCGTCCTCTAGCGTCACGAAGACGATGCCTTTGGCAGTGCCGGGCCGCTGGCGCATCAATACGATGCCAGGCAGTCGGATGGTGCGGCCAGGGGAGATGGTCTGCAGACGGCGCGTGTCGTCATAGCCCTCGTGGCGTAACTGCACGCGCAGTAGCGCCAGAGGGTGCTCGCGTAACGTCAGGCCCGTGCTGGCATAGTCCTGCACGACGGATTGGCCGTCTGTCTCCTGCGGTAGGGGGGCAGGTGCTTCGCGGAACAGCGGGCTATCGTCAGCCGAGTTGGCGAGGCGCAGCAGCGGTAGCTCTTCGGACTGGATCGCCTTCGCGTCCCACAGCGCTTTCCGCCGGTTCAACCGTAGACTGGCGAAGGCATCGGCGGCGGCCAGAGCCTCTAGCGCCTTGCGCCCGGCACCGGTGCGGCGGGCTACTTCCTCCACCGAATCATAGGGGGAGCCGTTGCCCGCCTTGCGCGCCTGGACAATCCGCCGTCCGTCCGTTTCGGACAGGCCTGCGGTCATCCGCAGGCCCAACCGCAACGCATGCCCGTCAGCACTGTGGCGAGATGGCTCTAGCGTGCAATCCCAGTCGCTGGCGTTGATATCCAGCGGTCTGATTGCCACGCCGTGTTCTGCGGCGTCGCGGACGATCTGCGCCGGCGCGTAGAAGCCCATCGGCTGGCTATTCAGCAAAGCTGCGGCGAACACGGCCGGATGGTGGCATTTCATCCAAGAGGACACATAGGCCAGATGTGCGAAACTGGCCGCGTGGCTTTCCGGGAAGCCATAGGATCCGAAACCCTCGATCTGCTTGAAGACCCGTTCGGCCAGTTCCGGGTCATAGCCGCGTCGGACCATACCGCCGATCAGGCGCTCTCGGTAAACACCGACGCCCTGAGTGAATTTGAACGTCGCCATGGCGCGCCGCAGTTCATCCGCCTCGGACGGTGTGAAGCCGGCGGCGACGATCGCCACGCGCATCGCTTGCTCTTGGAATAATGGCACACCAAGGGTTCGGCCCAAGACGTTCTTCAGTTCGTCGGGATCGCCATGCTCGGGTGCTGGTTTGGGATAAATGGCCTGTTCCAGGCCCCAGCGGCGGCGCAAATACGGATGCACCATGTCGCCCTGGATCGGTCCGGGGCGTATGATCGCCACCTGCACGACCAGATCGTAGAACCGCTCCGGCCGCAATCGCGGCAGCATCGCCATCTGTGCTCGGCTTTCCACCTGGAACACGCCCAGGGAGTCGGCGCGTCGCAGCATCGCATAAGTTTGTGGGCAGTCGCGCGGCACGTCGGCCAGCGTCAGGTCGGTGCGGTGATGCCGGCGCAGCAGGTCAAAGCCGCGGCGCAGGCAGGACAGCATGCCCAGGGCGAGGATATCGACCTTCAGCAGTTTCAGCGCGTCGATATCGTCCTTGTCCCATTCCAGCACCGTGCGCCCGGCCATTGCCGCGTTGCCGATGACCGCCATGTCGGTCAGCGGTCCGCGGCTGATCACGAAACCACCGACATGGGTGGCGAGATGGCGAGGAAAATCCTGGATCTCCGCCGCCAACTCCAGGGCCAAGGACAGGCGGTGATCGGCCGGATCGAAGCCTTCCTTCTCGGCAAGGTCCTGGAAGCTGCGTTCGCCACCCAGACCCCAGCCAGCCTTGGCAAGGCGTGTGGTGATATCCTCGGTCAACCCCAGCGCCTTACCGACTTCGCGGATGGCGCTGCGGCCGCGATAGCGGATCACCGTGCCGACGATGGCGGCACGGTCGCGGCCATAGCGGTCGTAGACGTGCTGAATCACTTCCTCGCGCCGCTCATGCTCGAAATCGACATCGATGTCGGGCGGTTCATTGCGACTCGTAGACACGAAACGCTCAAATAGCAGATCGTGCTTGGATGGATCGACCGCGGTGATCCCCAGCACGTAACAGATCGTGGAGTTGGCCGCCGACCCTCGGCCCTGACAGAGGATTCCCTGGCGGCGGGCGAAGCGGACGATTTCATGCACTGTCAGGAAATAGGGCGCGTAGCCCAGTTGATCGATCAGTGTCAGCTCGTGATCGATGCGCCGGCTGATATCCGCGGGCACCCCGTCGGGCCAGCGCTCCGTCGCGGCCTGACGGGCCCGATCGGCCAGTGTTTCCTGCGGTGTGCGGCCAGGTTCCAGGATTTCCTCGGGATACTCGTGGCGGAGTTGATCGAGGGAAAATCCGGCACAGGCATCCAGCACGTGCAGCGTGTTCTCCAATGCTGCGGGGCAGGCGGTGAACAGATGCGCCATATCATCCGGAGACTTCAGGCATCGCTCCCCGTTCGGTTCGGCGGCATGCCCGATTGCATCGACCCGGGTGCGCAGGCGAATGGCCGTCAGAACGTCGGCGAGGCGGCGGCGTTCGCGGGCATGGTAGCGTGGGTCCGTGGTCGCCAGCAGCGCGACACCGGCGGATCGGCCAATATGGCACAATGTGTCCAGCCGCGCTTGGTCTGCGCCGTCCAGCAAGGCCGGGGCCATGCAAAAGAGCGGCAGAGCCAGTCGTTCGCGCAATAACGTGGCGTCGGCGTGAAGGCGGTCGGCGAATGTCCGGTCGGGCAAGCGGGGGGGCATGGCGGCCATCACCCAGCCTTCAGCATGCGCCAATAAATCGGCATGCCGGATACGGCACATGCCCTTTGGGCTATCCATGCGGCCAAGGGATAGTAACCGTGTCAACTGACCGTAGTTTGTCCGGTTCGTCGGCCAGACGAAGTATTCGGTGTCATCGTCCAGCACCATGCGGGCCCCGACGACATAGCGCAGCCCGTTCTCCTTCGCGGCGATATGCGCCCGCACCACCCCAGCAAGGCTGTTGCGATCACAAATGCCGATACCGGCATATCCCAGCACCGCCGCCCGCGCGACGAGTTCCTGCGGATGGGAGGCGCCGTCCAGCAGCGAGAAGTTGGATCGCGCCGCCAGTTCGGCAAACATGCAAGTCGCCTAACCAGCGCGGTGCGGTGGTGCGGACTGTGTCCGCAGGATGATGAAGCCCGCGCGCTTCAGATGCTCTGCCAATCGTTCCGCCGCGAGTGTGGCGATGAAATCCCAGCCGTTGCGGCGCGGCTTGCCGCGGTCATCATAGCGCAGCGCATAAGACAGCGCGTCGGCGATTTCCTGCGCCGTGGCGGGTGTTAGGTGCGGCGGGATCAGGTCGGGGGGCGGCGTGTCGGTCGGCATACCGTCAGGGTAGAAGATGATAATGAACAAAACAAGAACATATACTGTGTGGCATATAACCTCTTGCAACCGTGCTACGAAAGACCAGACTCAGCAGCAGAGAAAGGACAGGTCATGGCCAAAGACGACGTCGAGACGACCGGTGCAATCCGGGAAAAGCTGATTGAACGGAAACAAGACTGGGCCCGTGAAGGACGTCTGCTGACCGGTGAACATGGCGATCGGGAACACGACCGCTTGCCGCCCGGGCAGCGCTTGGTCAAAGACTGGCCAGTCTTGGATCTGGGCATCCAGCCGGATGTAACGGCAGAAAAATTTCGCCTGGATATCGATGGTGCGGTGGAAAACCGGCTGAGCCTGTCCTGGGACGAATATCTGACGCTCCCCATCAGCGAGTCCGTTTCGGACATG
>Ga0164297_10004385_pt1 | contig 12665 bp, 12 predicted proteins | sample GEODES058metaG_FD_113539 | JGI IMG/M metagenome (GOLD analysis project Ga0164297, IMG submission 113539) | Dystrophic lake water microbial communities from Trout Bog Lake, Wisconsin, USA - GEODES058 metaG | ecosystem: Environmental > Aquatic > Freshwater > Lake | place: USA: Trout Bog Lake... | reverse complement strand
TGTGCGGTCTGCGCGTCGGGAATGCTCAACAATTCCACCCGGTCCACCTTCACCACCTTGCCACCAGCCAACACGCTCGGCGGCTCGGCGCGCGGGATATAGTTCGGGTTCTTCACGTAGACCGCACGATTGCCGGGGTTCCATTCATCGGCGCGAAACAGGAAAGGGCCAGAACCGATAGCGACCTTGATCTGCGTTTGCGGATCGACCATCGCCTCCTGCTCGCGCATCATGAACGCCAGCGGCGTGCTGGTCTTGGCGAGGCTTTCGAGCAGCAGACCGAACGGCTCCTTCAATTGGATCCGGAACGTATCGGTATCCACCACGGTCAAGCCAACAACCTTGGCCAACAGCAACTGCCCGGCCGAATCACGCGCCGCCCAGCGCTTCAGCGAGGCGACACAATCCTTCGCCGCCACCGGCGCGCCGTCGCTCCATTTAAGGCCAGGGCGCAGGTGGAACACCCAGGTGAGCTGATCCGGGCTAACCGTCCAACGATCCCATTTGCGGCTGCGGCTTGTCGTTCGCATCGACCCCGAACAACGTGTCGTAGATCATCGCGCCGTGATAGGCGGTGATATTGGCGGTGGTCCAAATCGGATCAATCCCGGACACCCCGGCCAACATGGCGGCGCGGATGGTTGTCTCAGCACGTGCCGAGGCGATGGCGCCAAACACCAATACGCCGGCCGCCAGCGCCAATGTTGTGCAACGGCGAAACATGGATGCAGCCTCCCGAGCGGTCTAACGCCGCGATGAGGGCAGACTAAGCATCCATCCTCGCACGCACCAGAGCCGCCAGCCATTTATCTCAGTCGCGCGCCGGCAAGGATCGCAGGAACGCAATCAACGCCGCCATATCGTCGGCAGTCACAGTGCGGTAATAACCATAGCCCATCGGTGGAAACAGTTTATGTCCATCCGCCGAAACGCCAGTCCGAATGGCACGCTCAATCTGCGCATCCGTCCAATTGCCCAGCCCGTGCTCTCGGCTCGGCGTCAGATTGGCGGCGACCGACGTGCCCCAGGGGCCGTTAAACGCCATGCCACCAGCCCCCAGCCGCGTCATATCCGGTCGCCCGTTCTCCATTGGCGTGTGGCAGGCCAGGCAATGCGCGATCGGTCCGGCCAGATACGCACCGTAGGCGACCTTGTCCGCCCGCGCCGGTGCGGACACGCTTCCCACCGGCGGCCCGTAACTTGGCGGCAATTGCATCCGATAGGTTGATTTGGCCGCAGCATTGCGCACCGCCGGCACTGTGCGCAAATACGCCACGATTGCCCGCACATCCGCATCGGACTGGCCGCGATACAATGCGATTGGCATCGGCGGCCCAATCAGCGTGCCATCCGGCCGCCGGCCCTCGCGGATCGCCTGCACAATCTGGCCGTCGGTCCAGGCCCCAATGCCGGTCTCGCGGTCAGGGGTGATATTAGGGGCGATCGCGGTGAAAGCCGGATTATTCTCCACGACATTGCCGCCGGACAGCGCTTTGCCTGGCAACGGCCCATCCGGGCCTTGCGGCGTGTGGCAATTGCCACAACTGCCAATGGTCTCGACCAAATAGCGGCCGCGCTCCAGCGGGGTCTCCGCGATCGCCTGCGCCGCGCCGAGAAAAATCGCCATCATTGCAGCAAATCGTAACATTGAGGCCCCCAGTTGCTTCTTATCGAGCATGCTGAAGGGAAAATCCTGACGCAAAATCACCGCGGGAGTCAATCAATCCGTGCCCGACATATCGCCGGGCACGGAACAAGATCAGCCGCCCATGGCTTTCATCGCCGCGTCCATCGCTTTGGCATCCGGATGGGCGACACAATAATCATGCACTTTTTTGTCCAAATCCGCCGCCATTTTGTCCATCGCCGCATCGCCCGTCTTCGGCGTCGGCCCAGCGGCGGCTTCCTGTTTCAGATAGGTCGCACAGGTCATTTCCGGGTCCGTCACCTGGGCAGACGCGGTGATTGCAAATCCAGCCAACAGCAGCGTGGCAACAACAAGTTTCGACATCAATTTTTCCTACCTCAAACCGTAAAGCCCGCGCGGGCGATTGCCCACGTGGATCACATACACATGTCGGGTAAAGAAAGCTTTATTCCGCCCTCAAGATAATGGATCGCTATTCCGCCGCCAGCAGCCCGCGATTGCGCAACAGTGCCGCCGTGCCCGGTGCACTGCCACGGAAATCCACATACAACGCCATCGGGTCCGCACGATCGCCGGACTGCAATACCGTCTTCAACCGCGCCGCCGTTTCCGCGTGGAACGGATCGCCAGCCTCCTCGAACGCGGCAAAGCCGTCGGCGTCCAATACCTCGGCCCACAAATACGAGTAGTACCCGGCCGCATAGCCAGCACCAGCAAACAAATGCTGGAAATGCGGCGGCCGATGCCGCACGCCAATTTCGACCGGCATGCTAATACGCGCGAGCATCTCGCGCTCAAACGCCTGCACATCCAACCCGGCCGGGTCCGGATGCGCATGCAGTTCCATGTCCAGCATCGCCGCCGCCGTGTATTCGATGGTGGCAAAGCCCTGGTTGAAATTCCGCGCCGCCAGCAATCGTTCCATCAACGCCGCCGGCAAAGCTTCGCCGGTGGCGTAATGGCGCGCATAGGCCTGCAACGTTTCCGGCACGGACAGCCAATGCTCAAATACCTGGCTGGGGAACTCGACAAAATCCCGCCGGACCGAGGTGCCGGACTGGCTGGGATAATGCACATCACTCAGCAAGCCATGCAGCGCGTGGCCAAATTCGTGAAACAGCGTCTCCGCATCATCAAAGCTCAATAGCGCCGGGGCAGCCTTGGCGAAGTTGTTGTTGTTGACGATGATCGGCCGCACCTCACCATCCAGCCCGCGTTGCTCGCGATAGGAACTCATCCACGCACCAGACCGCTTGCCGGCGCGGGCAAACGGGTCGGCCAGAAACAGTCCTATATGGCGGTCGCCCTCCCGCACTTCATAGGCGCGCACATCGGGATGATACATCGGCACATCTCGGCGTTCGTGGAAGCTGAGGCCAAACAGCTTTCCCGCGGTATCAAAGGCAGCGCGCTGGATGTTTTCAAACTCGAAATACGGCTTCAGCGCCGCCTCGTCCAAATCATAGCGCGCCTGCCGCACCTGCTCGGCGTAATACCGCCAGTCCCAGGCGGCGATCTCATTCAAGCCATCGGCCTGCGCCAGCGGCAGCAACGCCGCCCGCTCATCCGCCACCCGCCCCAGGGCCGCCTGCCAAACTTCTCCGGTCAACCCGGTCACCGCCGCCGGGCTGCCCGCCATGGTGTCGGCCAGGCGGAAATCGGCGTAATTCGCATAGCCCAACAAGCGCGCCCGCTCGCCGCGCAAGGCCAGAATCTCTGGGATCAATGCCGTATTATCCTGGGCGCCAGCATGGGTGCCGCGAGCAATCCAGGCCTCATAGGCAATCTTGCGCAAATCCCGCCGGGCCGAAAACGTCAGAAACGGCTCAATCAACGACCGTGACAGCGTGATCGCGTAGCCATCGATGCCGCGCTCCTTAGCCGCCTCCGCCGCGCCGTCACGCACGAAATCGGGCAGCCCCACCAGATCCGCTGCCACCAGCGGCAACTGCCAGGCCCGCTCGTCATGCAGAACGTTCTGACCGAAATCCGTGTGCAACACCGCCAACCGTTCCGAGATCTCCGCCATCCGCGTCTTCGCCGCCGCATCCAGGGCAGCGCCGGAGCGCACAAACCCGAGATAGGTTCGCTCCAGCAGGCGCCGTGCATCCGGCGCCAACGTCAGCTCATCCGCCTGTGCATGCAGGGCCGCAACCCGCGCAAACAACGCCGCGTTCAGTGAGACCTTACTGCCATGCGCCGCCAGCTTCGGCGCATAATCACGCTCCACCTGTTGCAGCCCCTCATCGCCCAGGCTGGCCACCAGATTGCCGAACACGGATCCAACCGTGTTCAGCAAAGCGCCGGAGCGCTCCAGCGCCTCGATGGTATTGGCAAAGCTCGGCGCAGCCGGATTACCGGTAATCGCCTCAATCTCCGCCAGGCCCTCCGCCATCGCACGATCGAAAGCGGGCGGAAAATGCTCGGGGCGGATCCGGTCAAACGGCGGCGCGCCGAACGGGGTGGACCAAGTCTCGAAGAATGGATTTGTCATGCCCAACAGGTGGCCAAGGCGGCGGGAACAGTCAAGGCCCGTCCCCGCCGCAATCGCCCCTAATGCGCCGGCCGCAACCCCATCACCAACGACATCTCATCCCCGCGCGCCTCGTATTTCATCCCCTTGCGGGTCGCCCAGGAATTGATGGTGAAGTAAACCGGGATCACCCCCATATCCGCCACCGCAATTTCCGCCGCACGGGCATAGAGCGCATTGCGTTTGGTATCGTCCAACGTCCGCAACGCCTCGCCCAACGCCGCATCGAACGCAGCATTAGACCAGCGGCCGCGATTGGATGGCCCCATCCCGGTCTTGGGATCGTAGGTCGCCATCAACGCCGTCAACGGCGACGCCGCATCGCCATTGCCGACCCAGCCGGACAGCATCATGCTGAATTCCAGCTTGCTGCCCCGGCTGAACAACTGCCCGGCCGGCATCGGCGTCACATCGGTATGGATACCGACCCGCGCCAACATCTGCCCGACCGCCTGCGCCACCTGCGCATCCTGCGGAAACCGATCATTCGATGAGGCCATCACCACGTTAAAGCCGTTGCCCCAGCCGGCATCGGCCAGCAACTTCTTGGCCCCCTCCAGGTCATAAGGCTGCGGTTTCAGAGCCGGGCTGGCCCCCGGCACGTCGGCCGGCAAATACTGCCCCGCCGCATGCGCCTGCCCGCCCAGCAACCGGGTCACCAACGCCTCCCGATTAATCGCCGCACTGATCGCCTGGCGCACCCGCACATCGCGCAGCGGATTGCGGGTCATCGGCTTGCCCGTCGTGTCGGCAATCCCCGGCGACACGTCGCGGGCGGAATCCATCACGATATAGATGATCCGAAACGCATCGCATTCCCACAGCGCGATCGTGCTGGCCGCCATCAGCCGCGGCCGGTCCGATGCCGGCACCCCCTCGATCATATCCACATCGCCGGACAGCATCGCCGCCACCCGCGCGCCGTCATTGGCAATCGGCCGAATGGTCACATTGGCCCAAGGCTCGGCCCCCCGCCAATAATCCGCATTGGCCGCCAGGCGGAGCCGATCACCCGGCTGCCATGACACGAACCGATACGGCCCAGTGCCAATCGCCGCCGGCCCGGCATTGAAATCCGCTGTCCCGCGCCCCTCCACCGCATGCTTGGCGATGATCGCGATCTGCGCCAAATCATTCGGCAGACTGGGCGACGGCCCCTTGGTGCGAATGCGCAAGGTGGACGGGTTCACCACCTCCACCGCACCGATCATCTTGGTGTATTGCGAAAACGACGACGGCGAGTTCGGCACCACCGGCGCCCGCGCCAGCGTGTAAACCACATCCTCCACCGTCAACGGCACCCCATCATGGAAGCGTACGCCAGGGCGCAGATGAAACTCCCACACATCATCCGCCACCGGATGCCATGTATCCGCCAGCCCCGGTAGCAATTCCCCTCGCGGGCCAACCGCCAGCAGCGCGTCGAATATATGCCGCGCCGTCGCGGCGTTCGGTACATAAACGTGATAGTGTGGATCGATCGAACTGGTATCCGTTCGCACCGCAATGGTGATGTCGGTCGCCTGCGCCAATCCAATCCCGGCCCACAGCGCCGCCACACCACCCAACAGCCAACCTGCTCGCGCCAAAGTCGCCTCCCGTCTTTATTATTACGGAAAGCCTATCCCACTTCCCACTCAACCGGAATGGGCAGCGCGGCACCAATACGCAATGGTATCACCCAGTTTGTGCTGGGCTCGAAATCCCAACTCAGCCTCCGCATGCTGCGTCTCAGACGGCGCCGGGCGCAGATACGGAAAACCCGCAAAGCCGGTGGTGGAGGGCGTCGGCACGGCAACCAGCAAGCGCGGGAACACCGCGCGCATGGTGGCGACAAACGCGTCTAAACTGTACCAATCCCCAGTCGCGACGTTATAAACCCGCTGCACTGGCGCCGCCGCATCCAAGGCGGCCAGGTTGGCGCGGGCGCAATCGCGCGCGTCGACAAACTCCTCCCGCCCCGCCCACAGCACAAACGGATCATCCAGCACCACGGTCTCACCGCTGCGCCCGCCCGCCGCCAGTTGCTCCAGCAACCGCCCCGGCACCGAACTCGCCGGCCCGCCGCCGCCCAGCACCGCCGCGTAGCGCAGCATCACCACATCCACCCCGTAGAGATCGTGATAGAGCAAACCCAAATGCTCGCCGGCGATTTTGGTCGCCGCATACAGGCTCGCCGGGCGCTGGCCCAGCAGGCGCATCGCCAAATCTTCCTCAATCGGTCCGGCATCATGGCTGCCGAACACCGTGTAGCCCACCGTGGTGGAACTCGCGCACACCACCCGGCCCAATCCCAACCGACGCGCGCAGTCCAACACATTGGTGGTGCCCAGTACGTTCACCGCCACCCCGCGGGCCGGATTGGCCCGAATGCCGGTCGAAAGCATGGCGGCCGTGTGCACGATCCGCCGCACCCCATAGCGACGCACCACCTCATCCAGCCCAGCGGCATCAGTCACATCGCAATGGGCAAACGCCAGCCCCGCCAGCCCGGGGTCACGAATATCGGCCAACACCACCCGCTCGCCCCGCGCCGCCAGCATCTCCGCCGTCAGCCGCCCGATTAGCCCGGCGCCGGTGATCAGCGTCGCCACCGGCTCCTACCCTTCCTGCATGATCAGATGATAGACCTTGCCCTGAAAACGCGGCATCGCCTCGGCAATTTTGGCCCGCACCTGCTGGCGGGTATCGCTCGCCAACGCGGCATGCATCGCGGCCAGATCGGCAAAATACAGATCGAACACCATGTAGATCGCCGGCGCCCCCGCCTCCTGCTCCACCGGCCGCCGCAACCGCACCTCGATAATCCCCGGATAGGTGCCGATCGCCTGCAACACGCTGGTCTGCATATGCGCATCAAACCCGGCCCGATCGGCCTCGGCGACAGTTCCTTCAAGCACGGCCGAACGGATAATCATGGGCGGCATCCTTTTGCACAATTCCTCTTCGTTTTATTGTATGCGGCGAATTTTATAAAAAGCTACCCGAAGCGAAACCGCATTGCCGCCAGCCCGCGTTCGGGGTGATATGCGCCGCCCAACCCAAGGATGCCCAATGAGCACCGCACGGCGCGACGTTGCTGCCCTGTACCGCGAGCTTGGCCTGCGCGGCATGAATGTCGGCGCGTCCGGTAACGTGTCCGCGCGCGCCAAAGGCGGCATGATCATCACCCCGTCCGGCATCGCGGGCGACACGGTAGCCCCCAAATTGCTGGTGCAGATGGACTTCACCGGCCGCAGCAAAAGCAAGCTGCAACCATCCTCCGAATGGGAAATGCACGCCGCTATTTATCGCGCGGACCCGCAGGCAATGGTGATCGTCCATACCCATTCGCCCTACGCCACCGCGCTCGCCTGCCTCAACCTGCCGCTACCCGCCTTCCATTACGGCGTGCTGGAGTTCGGTGGACCGGACATCCGCATCGCCCCCTACCTCACCTTCGGCACCCCACATCTGGCCGCCGCTGCCGCCGAGGCCATCCAAGGCCGCACCGCCGCCTTGCTCGCCAATCACGGCATGATTTGCCACGGCCCCACCGCCCGTGCCGCCTGGCTCGCCGCCGCCCGGCTGGAGGCACTGGCCCAGCAATATCTCATCGCCCGCGCCGCCGGCGAACCCCGCCTGCTCACGGCGGACGAAATCGAATCCGCCCGAATCCGCTATCTCAGCTACGGCCAGGTGGCCAAGCGTTAAGAGGACCTGAAATGACCAAAATTGCCCAAGTATTGGCCCAAGCCGACGCCGGCTTCGCTGCCGCCCAGCAACGCTGGATGGACTGGCTGCGCATCCCCTCCATCGGCGCCGCGCCGGAACACGCCGCTGACTGTCGCGCCGCCGCCGAATTCGCCCGCCAACAACTCGAGGCCATGGGCTTCGACGCCCAACTCCGTGAAACCGGCGGCCACCCCGCCATCGTCGCCCACCACCCCGGCCCAGGCGGCAAGGATGTCCCCCACCTCCTCTATTACGGCCATTACGACGTCCAACCGGCCGACCCGCTCGAGCTCTGGCACTCCCCGCCGTTCGAACCCACCCTCGTGGACGGCCCGCACGGCCCACGCGTCTATGCCCGCGGCGCGGTGGACGATAAAGGCCAGGTCGCCATGTGGCTCGGCGCCTTCCGCGCCTGGTTTGAAGCCACCGGCACCCTGCCCTGCCGCATCACCGCGCTGATCGAAGGCGAGGAGGAAACCGGCAGCCTCAACTTCAAGCCCTTCGTCATCGCCAACCGCGCCGAGTTGAAGGCCGATATCTGCATCATTTCCGATACCGGCATGTGGGATATCGACACCCCTGCCATCAGTTCCAGCCTGCGCGGCATGACCTATATGGAAGTCACCCTAAAGGCCGCCAGCCGCGACCTGCATTCCGGCATGTACGGCGGCTCCGCCCTCAACCCGATCAACGCCCTCACCCGCGCCCTCGGCCAGTTGAAAGACGACACCGGCCGCATCCAGGTCCCCGGCTTTTACGACGGCATCGCCGACATATCCGCCGGCAAGGCCAACCAATGGGCCAGCCTCGGCTTTGACGAAAGCAAATTCCTCGGCGATATCGGCCTGTCCGTCCCCGCTGGTGAAGCCGACCGCGGCGCGCTCGAACGCCTCTGGGCCCGCCCGACCGCCGATATCTGCGGCATCTGGGGCGGCTACACCGGCCCCGGCACCAAAACCGTGATCGCCGCCGAAGCTTCCGCCAAAGTCTCCTTCCGCCTGGTGCCAGGTCAAGACCCGGTCGCGGTGGAACAAGGCTTCAAGCAGTTCATGCAGGACCGCGTCCCGGCCGACGCCAAGCTGGAATTCACCACCTTCGGCACCAGCCCCGGCCTGGAAATGAACACCGACAGCCCCTTCATGCAGGCCGCCCAAGCCGCGCTCACTGAAGAATACGGCCGCCCGGCCGTGATGATCGGCTGCGGCGGCTCCATCCCGGTGGTGGACACCATCACCCGCGAACTCGGCATGGACTCGGTGCTCATGGGCTTCGGCCTGGAAGACGATCAGGTCCACAGTCCGAACGAAAAGTTCGAAGTCCGATGCTTCCGTCAGGGACTGCGCAGCCACGCCCGCCTGCTCGGCAAGCTCGGCCGAGTCTAACCGCCTTGCCGGGGCCGCTTTAACGCCCCGGCATCACCCGGCGCGGCGCCGGCCGCAGCACCTGGGCCAGAAACGAGGGCCAGGCCGCCTGCGTCGGCGACCGGTCCGCCTCCGGCCCGCGCTCGCCTAAAGTTTCAGCCACCAAAACCGCCACATCCACGTCGGGAAACATCAACGGCACCGCAAACGGGGGCGCCATATCTCTCGGGGTCGCCTGTAATCCAGCCATTCCAATATCTCCTCGGTTCTTTTATCCGGGTGGGAATACGCAGACCGTGCCGCAACCCGGTAAATATTGCGTAAAAGAACGCAAGCCGTCGTTGCCGGCAGGTGACGAATTAGACAGAACGGGGACATGGCGCTGGCGGGATTTGCCTGATATCCTTTGCATATGCAGCAAACTCGCCCGCCCCGCCCCCGCTTCCTCCGGCGTACCGTCCTCCTGGTGCTCACCCTGCTGTCCGCCTGCGCGGCGGCGGAAACCGCGCCCTCGCGCACCGCCGCGATCCCAGCGCCGGAAATTCCGCCCAGCGGCTCCGGCGCTCTGCTCGTCGCCCGGTTCGCCCTCAGCCAGCAGGATATGGACACCGCCGCCAGCGCCTACATCAAGGCTCTCGCCGCCGATCCCGATAATGTCGAGCTGCGCCAACAAGCCTTCCTGACCAACCTGCTCGCCAACACGCCAGAGGCCATCGGCCTCGCCCGTTCGCTGCCGCAAAATCAGGCCGCCTTGTTGGTCCAAGCGAACGACGCCGCCCGCACCGGCAACTGGATGCAGGCGGAAGCCCGCTTCGCCGCCCTGCAACATCAGGGCCTGTTCGATTTGTTGCGCCCGATGCTGATCGCCTGGGCCGAAGCCGGCGCCGGCCGCCCGGAGGCCGCCCAGGCCATTCTTCGCCCGCTGGCCGAATCGTCGAACGGCCCGCGCGCGCTCTACGCCCTGCACGCCGCCCTCATCGCCGACTTCGCCGGCCAGAAGGTCGATACCAACCGCCTGCTGCGCATCACCCAAAACGAGCTCGGCGGCAGCAATCTGGAAGTCATCCGGCTGCTCGCCGGCCTGCTCGCCCATGATGGCCGCCGCCCGGAAGCCGAACGCCTGATCCGTTCCCTGCTCGAAGCCGGTGGCGACCTGCCACTCGCCGTGCCAGACCTGCTCGCCGGCTTGGATGACCGCCCGGTCAAACGCGCTACCGATGGTCTGGCGGAAGTCTATTTCGCCGGCGCCGCCGCCTTGCGCGGGCAGGAAGCGAACGACTTTTCCAATCTCATCATGCACCTCGCGCTGGACATGAACCCGGACCTCACCACCGCCCGTCTGCTGGCGGCGGAACTGGCCGCCCTGGCCAAACGTCCGGAAAACGGCCTCAAACTGCTCAAGCCCGTGCAGCCGACGGACCGCATGATCGCCCTGGTCCGCTTCCGCCGCGCCTTGCTGCTCGATGCCAGTGGGAACACCCCTGCCGCCATCGCCGCCATGCAAGACGTCGCCCACCTCTACCCCGATCGGCCGGAACCCCTTGCCCGCCTCGGAAGCCTGCTGCGCAGCCAGCACAAATACCCCGAAGCAGTGATCGCCTACGACCGCGCCGTAGCCCTCATCGCGCGCCCAGACCGCAAGGACTGGCCGATCTTCTACGAACGCGGCACCACCCTGGAACGGGCGCATGACTGGCCCCGCGCTGAGCAAGATCTGCTGCGCTCGCTGGAACTCGCCCCCGATCAACCCTTCGTACTCAACTATCTCGGCTATTCCTGGGCCGAAATGGGCCGCAACCTGCCGCGCGCCCGGCAAATGATCGAGCGTGCCGCCGCCTTGCGCCCCAATGATGGCGCCATCCTGGACAGCCTCGGCTGGATTCAGTTGCGCCAAGGCGATGTCCCCGGCGCCGTCAAACAACTGGAACGCGCCGCCGAGTTGGAAGCCGCGGATCCCACCATCAACGGCCATCTCGGCGATGCCTATTGGGCCGCCGGCCGCAAGCTGGAAGCCCAATTCCAGTGGCGCCGCGCACTGACCCTGAACCCGGAAGCCGAAGACGTCGCCAAGCTGGAGCAAAAACTGCGTAACGGCCCGCCGCCGGCCAGCACGCCCTGATCCCACCATGCGAGACTTCGCGCCTGCCAAGGTCAATCTCTATCTGCACGTCGTCGGTCGCCGCACCGATGATTATCACGTGCTGGACAGCCTCGCCGTCTTCCCTCCGGTCGGCGATCACCTGACCGCCACCCCCGCCACTGGCCTGACCCTCACGATCACCGGCCCGTTCAGCGCCGGGCTGCAAGCCGAGCCGGACAATCTCGTGCTGCGCGCCGCCCGCGCCCTGGCCGAAGCGGCCGGCGTCGCAGCCAACGCCGCCATCACCCTGGATAAGCATTTGCCCATCGCCTCGGGCATCGGCGGCGGCTCGGCCGATGCCGCCGCCGCTCTGCGCCTGCTCGCGCGCCTGTGGTCCATTCCCGCCGGCACGGTCGATCTCGGCGCCATCGGCGCGCGTCTCGGTGCCGATATCCCTGTCTGCCTCACCCCGGCGCCCACCCGCATGGGCGGGATCGGCGAAATCCTCAGCCCCGCCCCCGCTTTGCCGCCCGCCGGCCTGCTGCTGGTCAATCCCGGCGTCGCCGTCGCTACCCCCGCCGTCTTCCGCGCCCGCACCGGCCCCTTCTCCCCGCCCGCCATCCTGCCTGGCGGCTGGGCCAACGCCGGCGCCATGACGCAGGCCCTCGCCGCCCTCAGCAACGACCTGCAACCCGCAGCCGAACAGCTCTGCCCGATCATCACCGAGGTGCTCGCCACCCTCGCCGCCCTCCCCGGCGCCCGCCTGGCCCGCATGAGCGGCAGCGGCGCCACCTGCTTCGCGATCTTCGACAGTGCCACCGCCGCCGAAACCGCCGCCGCCACCCTGCACCCCACCGCCTGGTGGGTCTGGGCCGGCGCTTTGAACATCTGATCTGACAATACCCCCCTTGCAGTGAAGCGCGCGCCCGCTTATCAGGCTCCCACGGCGCGTGTTGGGGCGTAGCCAAGCGGTAAGGCAGCGGATTTTGATTCCGCCATTCGGAGGTTCGATCCCTCCCGCCCCAGCCAGCCCGGCCAAGGTCTTATTTCCGTGAACAAAAGCCGGCAAAAAACCTCATAGCCGCCGCATTTTTGCCGGTTTGCTCTGATTATATATTTCGATACCGCAACAAATAGCGCAAAATACGGCGCGCCGTTACCATGCGCTCGAAAAAGCTCGCACCCGCTTTAGCGCCCGCTGCCGCCGCACGCTCACCAGCGGAGGCTCCACCGAGGCCACCGCCGGCACGCGCTTCACAACCATCCGCTTCACCGGCATCCGCGCCACAACCAATGGCACCGGCAACCCCAACATTCGGCACAACGGCC
>Ga0164297_10004384_pt1 | contig 12668 bp, 10 predicted proteins | sample GEODES058metaG_FD_113539 | JGI IMG/M metagenome (GOLD analysis project Ga0164297, IMG submission 113539) | Dystrophic lake water microbial communities from Trout Bog Lake, Wisconsin, USA - GEODES058 metaG | ecosystem: Environmental > Aquatic > Freshwater > Lake | place: USA: Trout Bog Lake... | reverse complement strand
TGAAAAGTATAGAAGAGAATACAAAATTCAATAAAATAGACTAACCATTACAGAAATGTAATTGTCAAATATGTCTAATGCCCTTTAGGGTGCTTTTACACTATTAAGAAGGAGAATAACAAATTTTTAATTGAAAGTTTGTCTTATTTTTCTTTTAGGTCGGTGTAATACAGCGGTTTTATTATATTTCGATAGAACTATAGCAATTTCGCGTCTAATATCATCTTTTGGATATTCTAATACACAATCCAGATTATCTTCATCAGGTCTCATTATAATATTATTCAAATGACAATCTAAGTGTATAAACCCATTCAAGTATAATAATATTAATTTGTATAATATTTTTATCACAATAACCATATTTGTGATATTATCTATTCCATCTCGGTCGGCGTTATAGCGAAGTGGAGAATATAAAAAGGTGTAAACTGTTGTTATTTGAGCTTGAAATCTGTGCAGCTAAACTATAAATTACCCGGTCAAAAATATCCAAAAATCATAAAATCATAAAATCATATAGTAAGATAAAATTGTGAAATTACAATTTCACGATTTTTTTTCATAAAAATAAAATAAAAAGAAAGATATAAAATGGTATGGACCAATAAAAAATACTTTCCAAAATAAAAATAGGAGAACATTTTTCGATTTTTCCTAAAAAATATTTTTGTTATCCAAATTCGGGGGTTATTTTTTCCCAAGATTGTCAAGAAGAAATAATAATATAATCCTTCTGGATGGCAAAAAAAATTTTTAAAGGTTCTCCCAAATTTTAAGAGCCTCGTCGGATTCCCAGACAATAATGGGACCTCCTTCGGGGTATTCCGTATAGGGGGCCGATTTAGAAGTCGACCTTTCTAAACTCATTAATGTTTTAAGACCCAGGATCCGGCGTTTGAGAGGATACATTTTTTTCGGAAATTTCCGACTATAGAACTTGAATGCCCATTCGAATTGTAGTGCTGTTTTCCAATCGGGGAATCCGCGAATGTGACAGATGCGTTCCCATGCATGGCCTTCGGCGACCTTCATGTGCGTAGCATGAGCCCCGCCGACTAGTTCTCCATTATGTTGTCTTAAACGATGATTTAAATCAACCGTCGCCCCTACATATGTCGATTTATCGGTACATTCCAATAGATAAACAAAAAAAGACATTATATATATACAAGATGTATTCTCTTTATGACATATCTTTTACACTATTTTATGAATCCATTTTTATAGGACTTTATTCGTTGGTTCTCTACATGTTATTAAAAAACTTGTTAAAAAATAAACCATTTGTTTATATTCTTTTCTTATTAGGCATTGCAAAGCACTTCTTGGGCTATTTTGGAGGCCTTCAGACATATTATTGTCAGATATATAAAGATGAAAATTCAGTTGCGTTAGTTCCAACTGCGTTAGATTTGGTGTTCGAAGGTTTATTATATGTTCTCATCGGTTTATCATTTCTGTATATTGTCAAGAACAAATATATTATAGTCTTCTTGACAGGGGTTGTTCTCCATTTAGGATTCGAATTTGTTGGACTCCACAATTATTTTTTGAGAACCAGATGTGAGGTTGTCTAGCTCTGATAATTCTTCTGGACTATTAATTCCCCGAAGTCTAATCCGAATGTTCTCATCTTCTATTAAAACCGTCGAAACGCGGTGTCCAGATATTTCGTTAACCAATCCAATAATATCCGTCAAATAATATTCTTTTTGATTATTCTCGTTTGTTATTTTTGGAATATACATATGGAGAACCTCTCCAGAAATTAAATACAAACCAGCATTTACTTGGGTGATTTTTCGTTGTTCTATATTCGCATCTTTTTCTTCGACGATTTGATTTATAATCCCTTCTTGACAAATAATCCGACCGTATCCATGAGGGTTCTCCAATATGGTTGAGAGAACTACACAATCTGTTTTGGCATTATTTACAAAGGTTTCCAATATAGATTGATTAATAAGTGGCGTATCACCATTTAAAATGAGAACTCGGTCGGCCGTCTCGTATTGTCCTAAAGATGATTTAATGGCATCACCTGTTCCTAAGGGGTTCTTTTGTTGAATGAAAACTAACCCGAAAATATCTATATATTCAGAAAGCGTCCTGATAATTTGTTCGTGAAATTTTCCGGTTATTACCACTATTTTTTTAGGAGTCAATGATAATGCTGCTTCTATGACCCATACCAACATGGGCTTTCCTCTGAATAGATGGAGAACCTTTGGTAGACTAGACCGCATCCGCTTGCCTTCACCTCCAGCCATTATGGTTACAACCAATGAATCTGATAGTGTCACTGAATGAAAATCTGACATATAATAATATAAATAGGATTTCTATATTATTATAACGAATATAAGTAAAAGATGGAAGGTATTATTCATTCATTTAATCAAGTAGCCATAAGGGGGCAAGAGACATTAATCCTTTGTGACATTGACGAGACTCTTCTTAGATGGGAAAAATCGGTTCAAGATATTTATAATAGCTATAAAATGGTTAATCCCCATTTAGACCAGTCTTCACTAGAAACCCTATCGGAAAATTATTATTCTGAATATCGAACCCGAATACCGGCGATTCCAACGGATATTTCCGGATTCAAGGCATTGTTGGCGAGGTTGGGAGCAGGTAAAATTATGTTCTTGACAGCCCGGGCGCCCAGCTATCATACTCGCGATGATTTGAACAATATTGGCCTACAGAATTATATGTTCGATATCCATTTCACTGCTAATAAAATAACAAAAGGAGACTACATAAAAAAATATATCGACCTTTCTAGATATGACGATATCGTTTTTATCGATGACAACCCAGATTATATTCATTCAGTATTGATAAATATTCCGACCATAAGATGTTATCTTTTTGACCATTCAAGACGGCTAGTTATTAACTCGAGAACAACTTCGACATATTAATTGCTTCTTGATTTATTGCGGGTATCCTAAAGAGTTGATATATGAAAGCATCGTCCCGAAACCTCGCCGTATATGTGCTCTGGATGGCAGAGCGACCAATTCGCCCCAAACACTGGATAGTCTTAGCCTGGGTCATATTCGCCATATCCTTACCTATGAATCCATGACAGAAATTGTAGTTGGTCCCGAAGACGAAATCGCTAGCAGCAATGATAATATACAGTTCCTGTTGACCCGCTAGTTTCTTCATAAGTTCCAGATACTTGGGGTCGACGCCCTCTATGAAAAGTCCTATTCCCATCAACATCAGGACTTTCAAAGAATTATCTACTGTGAGCGACATAATATCTTTGATACTCTGTTCAGCGATACTTGTGCAGAATGCCCTGTCTGACACCTGCTTCGCCCATTTTGTCTGATGGGTTTTAGTATTAGGCACATATTCCGGTTCCAGAACAATCGCTTTGATTTCTCGGTTCAAGACCTCGACTTTTTTGTAGAGGTCCTTCACATTTGACGATTGTGATTCATCGTCTTTTTCCTTCTGTTTTGTCTTCTTATCTGGGTTTTCTTGAGTAATCTCATCGAGTTTCCGTTCGAGTTCTTCTAATTGTGCAGAGACTTTGTTGTTCTTGTCGATTTTTTTCAGAAGGTCTTGAAAAACAGATTGTGGTATTTCCGACTGTTGGATATAAAAGTTCCCAATTTTCTTGGCGTCTTCTGTCAAGAAGATTGTTGGTCCATCTGTGAGTGTGTGTGCGTCCGATGTTGTCAATAGGATTCCTGAGGCAGGGTTTGCTTTTGGTTTTTCCGTAGAGGAAACACTTGCGGTCCTTACGAGGGGGCCACCTCCACCTGTCTTGGAGGAACCGGATGAATCTAAACTAGTCGATTTCTGAATACCTTCTTGGAATTTTGGCTTCTGGACCTTTTTCATATGACTATAAATCGTGTCCCAATGTTCCGGCTCGATATGCTGAAGGAGCTCCAAATAATAGATTTTCAAAGAATTCATAGTGATGGACGCAATATCCGCGAAATATTGCTCTAGCTCATACGCGACAGGAACGAAACCTTTCTGGGTGACGTAGAATATAAAGCTGACAATCTCGCTCAAATCGAAGTAGCGTAAAAGTGTTTTGTTGTCCACGCAATACTGGACGCAATCTACCATGTCATTGAATTCTGCATACAATGTATGAGGGAGAGCACAATAACCATCCTTCGTGACAATCGGGATGGATTTACGGCAATCATAGCTAGCAATCGTATGAATTTCGGCATCGTCGAATCGGCTGCGAAAATCTGCAATTGTGTCTAATATCTCTTCTTCTTTCGGCAGAGTAGCACAAGAAAGAACCACATTCGGAATCTTATTTTGGACCCAGTTTTCGTGAATAACTGCATGTAATTCGTGGTCGGGATAATCCATTGTAATCGTCGGCTCATCCCAGTAAGTAATGATTCTTTCTGCCGGATTAAACGCGAGCATATATCTCATGGCAATCAAGTAGGATTGGACATCGCAAATCAGAATCTCTACTTTGTCGCCTATAGAATTATTCACTTTGCGGATGCCACCACTTCGTCTATCCTTTGTGAAATCCGATGCAGCAAACCAGTGAAGCCTTATATCTGATGCGGTTTCAGCACCGAAAGCGAAGGCTATCTTCTTTTCCATCGAAATCGCTGATTTGGCTAGGGCTAGACCAATGTGTCTGGCGACACACACGAAAATGATGCGGTATTTTGTCGAAAGTCCTATAGGTGAAAGTGTCTTTCCAGTTCCAGTAGGCGCAATATAGAGAACGAGTCGCGGTTGAATGACTTGTTGTCTGAAAATGGCAAATAACTCTTTTTGATGAGAGAAGAGGGCTTTGTCTTCGTATTCTAGTAAATACGGATTCTGCTCAATGAATACAAAGGCACGTTCGACAATATTTGACAACTTTGTCTTTTCATTTGCAAGAGAAACAACCCGGTTTACATATGCATAGACCCCAGGATGGATAATTTGGATGGACGCCTTGGAAAGCTGAACGAGAGTATACAAATAATATGCATATTTCGAATTGTCTTTCGACAAATACTTGCATAATTCGAAACAGAAATCGAGAACCAGGAATTCATATATATTTTTTTTGTTTTGTTCGATGTTGGCCTCCAGGTTCTGGACGCGGACTAAATCGATGCTTTTCATTTTTTTTAGGAGGCTCCCTCCTCCTGACTTTCCTAGACTAGAACCTGTAGAATATTCAAATGTGAGCCATCCTTCGCCATATTTGCGAATTGTCCGCTGGATAATGGGCGAGAAATATTTGTCATATAAGAACGCTTCGTTTTCGGGTGTCTGTTCGATCTTTGTAAAAGAGAAGAGAGAAATCGTTTTGTTCTTCGTTATATTCGGGTTCTCATAACCCTCCATAATCAATTTCAAAATCTCTTTTTCCTGGTCGGAGACCGGGATTTCGATACTGTCCCATTCAGTGCGTGTGAGTTTTGTTTGCTTAAGATCCATTTGTGAAGTATATGCGTATGAACAAATAATTTATATATGAATCAATTTTGTAGGGGGCCTATGCTTCCCCCTACGGGTACCCCTCCTTTTGGCTCCATCAATTTATCTTTATGACATTTTCCGGTACTTGTCATAAAGATGTATTATTATTTATAGTGGTTCTGGTATTTATTTCTTCATTCGGCCTAGAAAAGATAAAATCAACCGATTCACTTCATCCGGGATTTCATCCTGTGGGCAATGTCCAGCGTTCAATAAATGCCCCTCTGGTTTTCTTGCATTATGAATAAAATCCCCATAAATGTGTGGTTGAATCCAAGGGTCTCGATTCCCATTGAGAACTAACAAAGGAATATCCAATTCGGCCAATAAATCGTCCATATAGACGATGGGACTAGCAACATTACCTTTTATGATTTTATAAAAAACTTCCCCCGCATTCGGTTCTTCAGCAGGTCTTCGAATGGATTCGATGAGCGCATCATCTACCCTTTCAGGATGCGTAGGATAAAGTGACAACAGGGTTTCTCGGATATTTGTCTTGAAAAAATAAAACATCGTGTTTATGACAGGTTTTACGAGCATCCAACTAAAAAGAGGATAAATAAATGGGAGTTCTTTTTCTTTGAAGACCCCGACAGCATTGATGAGAACAATAGATTGAATCATCGGTGTTATTTCGGGGTCTGCTGCCGAATAAACCGAGATAAGACCACCGATACTATTTCCGATAAGCGTGACGGGCTGATTCGTTTGACGATTTATCTTTTTGACAAACTCAGTAGTCTGTGTCCTCCATACTTCGGGATTATAACTTATGATGGGTTTTTCAGAAGCCCCGAATCCTAGGAGGTCCATAGCAAATACATTATAGTGCTTTGATAATTCGGGGATATTTGAACGCCAATGAAAAATAGAAGCACCGAATCCATGAATGAGAAGTATATTTGGTTTATCTACATGATTTACAAATTCTTCATAATATATTTTATATTTATTTTCATTTAGTTTTAAATCCCATATATTCGAAATGGGCGCTGATTCAGTATTCATATTCGGTCGTTGAATTATAGTGGTTGGTAGAATATTTTTATTATTCATTCCATTGAAAAATATTGATAAATAAGAGCATATATTGAATAGCATATATTATTTTGTAAGACCGTTTTATCTTGTTTATTTTGTTAGTATAAATAATATTTTACAAATATATAATGAAGGGGTATATCAATAAAATTTATAGTTTGGACCCATTAACAAGTGAAGAATTAAAGCAAATTGAATTATTACCTGAACATGATAAAATATTGTTAATAAATACATATAATAAATCAATTGAAAACACAAATGTTTATATAATGAACTTGTTTGACAATTTTGATAGGTGTGAACATTGTGATGAGAAAAATCCCAAATTTGATACTAAATTATATAAAATATTACAATTTAAACTCTTGAAGAATTAAAATGGGACATTTTAATTCTTCAAGAGTCAGATATCAGTAACGATTTGAAATGACGCCCTAAAGGGCGTCCCATTTTAAATCTTCACTGGTATAATTATACACCAAAAGAGCGGTTTATACAAGATGAACCTTCTGTACCACCATCTGTAGTCCCATCTATAACCTCTAATTTCATAAAAGAAAAGATAAACTCAACTATACTACAGAGAATATGTAATATATTTTCATTTTTGTGTAATAAATCACATAAGCCTATTAGAAGAGAAGAAATTATAATATAATCGAGGAAGGAATAAACCCTACGTGATGTCATGAAAAGAATCTAGGAATCGAGGAAGGAATAAATCCTACGTGATGTCATGAAAAGAATCTAGGAATCGAGGAAGGAATAAATCCTACGTGATGTCATGAAAAGAATCTAGGAATCGAGGAAGGATTTGTTCTCATAAAAAAATGGCGGAGCCAAGTGGGAGGCGTCCAGGGGTTAGCGAAGCATAGCAGGCCCCCGTAAAAAATTGATTTGCTTTTTTTCGAATAGATTAGAAGCACCTGTTCCCACGAAAAAGCTATCATCAAAACAACAATCATGTCTTCAACTGCTTCAAATATCAATCTCTATGAGGTTATCGGTAAGTTAACTGTATGGACTCAAAGCCTAGAGTCTGATAACAGCGCACTCCGTGCAGAATTATCTAAAAATGTTACTTATATCGCTTCTTTAGAATCCAGAGTGGAGGAATTATTACGAAACCCTCCTGCTGCTAATCCCGTGAGACCAAAATGGGGAACTCATAGGCCCAAACTGAGCCATCGTTGCAATCGTCCTGAAGCATATCCATGCTATGAAGACCCTTACTACGAGCGTATGACTACTGAAGAAGACGAACCAACATCGCTTCAACAATTTGGAAGAACCCTGGTTGGAGCCTTTGGAGATATCCTAGAGGGAGTTCCTCAACGCGAGGTTTCTTATGGAGAAGTCCCTGTTCCAGAACGCCAAGTTGCTGACGGCTGTGTTTCCTGTGGAATTTCAGTTTCGAAAGGAAATCATGACAACTGCAATTACAACGCACCTCCACTTATTCGCCAAGTTGCTGACGGCTGTGTTTCCTGCGGAATTTCAGTTTCAGAAGGAAATCATAACAACTGCTTATTCACTAAATTGTCTCCAATTGAACGCCAGGTCGCAGATACTCGCTGGAATCATGAACACAAATCAAATTTCTTTAGAGAAAATGATTTCGAGAAATACGCAATCGATGAACCCGCTGAAGAAGACATTGAAATAGCAGAAGAGAAAATTTTAATCCCACGTTCATTACATCATCAACGCAGAGGTCTTACACTTTCAGATTTGGCGATTCCTAATGACGTTGTCAATGGAAAAAGACTCGGTTAACTTGTTCATTCTAACTATGTCGTGAAATTCTTAGAAAAAGAACATCGATAAATATCCCAAAAGAAAAATCCAAAAATAAAAATTAGTTAGGTAGTTAGGTTAATTAATTCTTCTTGACAGGTTTCAGAATTATCGAAAGGTGAGGTAAGAATCAGGTAAGTATTTTTTTCTTATTTTACACTTTTTTACAATTTAATAAATCAACTTTGAAATGAAAACAATATAAATATATGGTCTCATATAATACAATGACTTCTCCATCCATTCACTCTTTTATGCCCGTAATTGATACTGAAATGAATGTTACAAAACGCAACGGCGAACTAGAAACAGTTTCTTTCGATAAAATCCTACAAAGAATAAAACGCCAGGGTAAAGAAGTTGGAATCAAAGTAAATTATACTGCTCTTGCTATGAAGGTAATCGACCAATTATTCGACGGAATTTCTACTACCAAAATTGACGAACTCTCTGCTGAGCAGTGTGCGTCAATGGCATCCGTTCATTATGATTACAATACATTAGCCGGTAGGATTATTGTAAGCAGTCATCAAAAAAATACTACGGAATCATTTAGCAAGGTCATGGAAGAATTATACGCTTTCACTGACAAATTGGGGAAACAATCACCACTCGTATCTGACGAACTTATTGCAGTAGTCCGCGAGTATGCAGATTCATTAGATGAACTGTGTGACTATTCTCGCGATTTTTTAATCGACTATTTTGGTTTCAAAACATTAGATAGAGCATATCTCATGAAAATCAACGGAAGGTCAGTGGAACGCCCTCAACATATGTGGCTCAGAGTCTCCATTGGAATCCATGGCAACCAAATCAATAATGTCATAGAAACATATAATTTGATGTCGCAGAAATATTTCACTCATGCTACTCCTACGCTGTTTAATGCCGGGACCCCCAGACCCCAATTATCGAGTTGTTTTTTGATAGCCATGGAAAACGACAGCATTGACGGTATTTATAATACTTTGAAGGACTGCGCACTTATTTCGAAATATGCTGGTGGAATCGGCCTCCATATTCATAATATTCGTGCTACAGGGTCTCATATCCGTGGAACTAATGGAACCTCTAATGGAATTGTTCCTATGCTCCGTGTATTCAATAACACAGCGAAATACGTCGACCAATGTGTTCATCCTGATACCATCATTTATACTACTCAGGGTCCTATAAAAATAAAAAAATGTGTAACCGGCGAAACACAGATTTTCAATCTCACCGGCGAAACAGAGGTCATAAAGGATGTATTAGAACACGCTTACGACGGACCAATTCGCGAAATCTATGTTGATGGTGCTATAACCCCAATGAAAATAACGGGCGAGCATCCAGTATATGTGTCAAAAAATGGGACTGAATCTCCAGATTGGATAGATGCTAAAGATATTTCTACAGGAGACCAGATTTTAATCGTCCAGCCAAAATTCACGAAGGATATTGCGTCTATTTCGGAAGCGGATTGTTATATCTACGGGATCCTTATGAGATACGGTAGAATCACTGACTCGTTATACGAAATAATAGAGATTCCAACCGAAGAGGTCCTTTCATATATTAAAAACTATTTGAGACACCGACTAGTCGAATTCACTGAATCGAAAAACGCAATTCAATGGAAGCCCGCTATTCATCTTCCATTTCGCAAGAGTGATTTATATAATTCTTTAGGATTAACAGAGATTCATTATAGATGGCTCAATCTCCCAGTCGAAAAGGCCCGGCATATTTTGGCGGGGATTTTTTATAATAATAAAGAATTCCCCTTCGATATCCGCCGTATTTTCCCTTTTATTAAATACATCGCCATGCGAATGGGGCATGTAGTAAACCTCGATTTAATCAAGAACAAGTCATTGATGTCGACTCTAGTCAAGGGCGTCATCATCCAACCTAGCGATGGATTCTTGAGACAAACCGTAGTAAATGTGCGCGAGACTATGTACACAGGATTCCTTTATGACCTACAGATGGAGGCACAGCACGATTACTTGCTCGAATATGGTATCGTTCATAATGGTGGTGGAAAACGCAATGGTTCTTTTGCAATTTATTTGGAACCCTGGCACGCCGATATCGAGGTTTTCCTACAGATGCGTAAGAATACAGGAGATGAAGAGTTGAAGGCGCGCGACCTTTTTTACGCCTTATGGATTCCTGATCTTTTCATGGAACGTGTGAAAACCAACGGAAAATGGACGCTTATGTGCCCTGATGAATGCCCGGGATTAGCCGATGTCTACGGAGACGCCTTCAAGACCCTCTATGAATCATATGAACAGGCCGGTAAGGGCAAATCAATAATGAATGCCCGTGATTTATGGTTTAGAATTTTGGACGCACAGATGGAGACGGGAACTCCGTATATTCTGTATAAAGATTCCGCTAATAAAAAATCGAACCAGAAAAATTTGGGCACCATTAAGAGTTCAAATTTATGCGTTGCTCCTGAAACCCTTGTTTTAACAGATAAAGGGAATATACAAATTCAAATCCTAAAAGATTATACCATAAATGTATGGAATGGCGAAGAATTCAGTGAGGTTACTATTAGACAAACCGGAACAGACCAAGAACTTATTACCGTTAAGTTTGATAATGGCACTACTATTGATTGCACTTTACTCCATAAATTTTATGTATTAGACCAAAATAATATTGTTATTATGGTGAATGCTGGGGATTTAATACCGGGAATGGAATTGGAACCATTCATGGTATGTGATAATCCTTATGTATATCACGTAAAAGTAGTTGATATTAAGATAACCGGCCGTATAGATAATACTTTTTGTTTTACTGAAAATAATCGTGGAAGAGGAACATTCAACGGAATTGTTACAGGACAATGTTCCGAAATAATTCAGTACAGCGACGATAATGAAACTGCGGTTTGTAATCTGGCCTCTATTGGTCTACCTACTTTCGTGAGAAATGATAAGACATTCGATTATGAAAAACTCCACGAGGTTGCAAAAGTTGTCACGAAGAATCTAAATAATATCATCGAAGTTAATTATTATCCTACGGAGAAAACTAGGGTGAGTAATATGCGTCATAGACCCATCGGTATTGGAGTTCAAGGCTTGGCCGATGTTTTCTTTTTGATGGGGAACGCCTTTTTATCGGAAGAAGCCCGAGAAATAAATAAGTTGATTTTCGAGACCATCTATCATGGTGCTTTAGAGGCTTCTTGTGAATTGGCTGAATTGCGAGGTCCCTATGAGACATTCCAGGGTTCTCCCGCTAGTCAGGGGGTCCTACAATTCGATTTATGGGGCGTCAATCCTGGGTCCGATAGATATGATTGGGATAGTCTTAAAGAACAAATAAAAAGGCATGGTGTCCGTAATTCGCTTTTGTTGGCTCCGATGCCAACTGCTTCGACATCACAGATTCTGGGATTCAATGAATGTATTGAGCCTATTACAAGTAATATTTATAGCCGGCGAACAATTGCTGGTGAATTCATACAAGCCAATAAATATTTGATGGAGGAGCTCATTGGGTTAGGACTTTGGAATGAAAAAATAAAGAATAATATTATTGCTAATCACGGTTCTATCCAACAGATTGAATTGATTCCCCAAGAAATAAAAGATAAATATAAGACTGTTTGGGAATTACAGATGAGGGGGCTTATCGATATGTCGGCAGATAGAGGTGCGTTCATTTGCCAGAGCCAGAGTTTAAATTTGTGGTTGGAAGACCCGAATTACAATACATTGACAGCGATGCATTTTTATTCTTGGCAGAAGGGGTTGAAGACGGGGATTTATTATTTGCGCCGGAGGGGAAAGCATCAGGCACAACAGTTTACTATTGAACCTGAAAAGACGGAACATTCTAGTTCATATAGTCAGGATGACGAGATTTGTGAGATGTGTTCGTCGTAGATTAATTAAACATAATTGATATTTTCAGTCTCATAACAGATACCTAATGATGATAAAAAAATATCTTTTTATCTTACCTAACTACCTAACTATTTGTCATGTAGATTATATCTTCTTAACTGCTACTGCTATCACTATCTGTATATTCCACCAGAGGTTGTCAGATGCGCTCGCGAATATGTTTTAGATTTTCTGCAAAAACATCCATTTTGCGGTTGTTGTAGTTATTATCGAAATTGTTGATAATAATAGAGTTCATTGATTGCTTGTTTTACACCTTTTTACATTCTAAACGCCGACCCTTGCGGGCGGCGTATTTGAATGTAATTAGGTAACTGTTACTTTGTAACCGATAAAATACCTTTTATATATCAATAATTCTGCCGAAGGCAGAATTATCATATATAATCGGCATTTGAAAGGTTAAAAGGT
>Ga0164297_10004383_pt1 | contig 12668 bp, 22 predicted proteins | sample GEODES058metaG_FD_113539 | JGI IMG/M metagenome (GOLD analysis project Ga0164297, IMG submission 113539) | Dystrophic lake water microbial communities from Trout Bog Lake, Wisconsin, USA - GEODES058 metaG | ecosystem: Environmental > Aquatic > Freshwater > Lake | place: USA: Trout Bog Lake... | reverse complement strand
CGTCACCAAACGGACAGACCCCATACGCAAAAGGGGTCGGCGATCCGCCAACCCCTGCTCTGTCGCGCTGAATGGATGGTACCACCGCCCCGGCTCGAACGGGGGACCCCCAGATCCACAATCAGATGGCCAGCGTGCTATCGAGCATCAGTAACCAGCTTAAGTTGCTGATCTTGAACAAAGACCCTCAGTCCGGCGTTGCAATAAGCAACAGTTTGACGGCATGAAGCTGCTTACTGTGCGCTTACTGGATCGCATTGGGAGGGTGACGGATGCGGCTCACGAAGCAGGCCATCGAGGCGCTGACTCTGCCGCCAGGGAAGAAGGATGCCTTCTTCTGGGATGACACCCTGAAAGGCTTCGGCGTGAAGCTGAATGCCGGTGGAGCGCGACAGTACGTTGCACAGTACCGGACACAGGATGGGCGATCTCGTCGCATCACCCTTGGCCGGGTGGATACCCTCAGCTTGGATGAGGCTCGACGTAAGGCCAGGACGGACTTGGCCAAAGCGCAGACCGGTAGCGATCCGCAGGCCGAGAAGGCTGAAGCCAGACGACAGGCTGGCATCACCCTCGGGTCGGTGACGGCAACGTACCTTGCGAAGGCGAAGGAACGGCTCAAGCCCCGATCCTACCAAGAGGTCGAGCGCCACCTGATGAAGGCGTGGGCGCCTCTCGCCGGCATGCCGCTGAATAACATCAAGCGGGCGGACGTGGCGGCCCAGCTCAACACCATTGCCGAGAACGGCCCAGTGAATGCGAACCGCGCCCGTTCGGCACTGTCCGGCCTCTACAGTTGGGCCATTGGGGATGGGCGAGCAGAGAGCAACCCTGTCACCGGCACCAACAAGCAGGCGGATGAGAAGCCGCGCGACCGCTTCCTGTCATGCGAAGAAGTCCAGGCAGTTTGGAAGGCTTGCCGGAACGACGATCACGGCGTGATGGTCAAGCTGTTGCTGCTCACGGCGCAGCGCCGGAACGAAGTCGGAAACATGGACGAAGCCGAGCTGGACCTCGACGGCGCAGTTTGGACGCTCCCCGGTGACCGCGCGAAGAACGGCCGGAAGCATGAGATCCCGCTGTCCCCATTGGCTGTCCAACTGCTCCGGGACAAGCCGCGTCTCGCTGGCCGGTATCTTGTGTTCGGACAGGGCGTTGGCGGCTTCTCCGGTTGGAGCAACAGCAAGGAGCGGCTCGACAAGCGGATTGCAGCTGCCGGGGCTACGCTGGCGCCGTGGACAGTTCATGACCTCCGTCGGACCGCGACCACGCTGATGGCAGAGCACGTTGGCGTTCAGCCTCACATCCTCAGTGCCATCACGAACCACACGCCGGAAGGCATGAAGAAGGTCTACAACCTCGCGACATACAGGGTGGAAAAGCGCGATGCGCTGAACCGTTGGGCTGACTTTCTGGCGAACCTGACGCGATGAGCACAGAAGCGGAGAAATCTTTTCGTTTGGCGTTAGAGATGTCTGACAGATGGAGAAATTTTCTCCAAATCAGCGTCGAAGTAGATTTTCCAACTACACGAGGTTCGACCGCTACCCATATGAGGGTTCATGACCCTCAAGGAGCACCGATGAGCATCATCGACACCCTTCCGCCGGAGATTGCCCGACGACGTATCATGAAGGCCCAAGACGCTGCCGCGTTTTGTAGCGTCTCAGTCAACACTCTCCGCAACATGCGAGGAGCTGGCACCATTCCGGCTCCAATCCAGCTCTCAGAGCGCCGCATAGGATGGCGGATCGGGGACCTTCTCGACTGGCAGGACTGCCGAGGGAGCGGTCGGGCGTGGAAAGATTGTCAGGGGAGTAAAGTCTCGTAGGGACGCAGGAACGAACACCTACAGGAGCCCGTTCATGCAATCGAGGATTGAGTGCCTACGGTTAGTCTCAGTGGGCAATTCTGTTTGAACGGACTCCGCGAGGTGTGATTGCAAATGCGCCAGCAACCTCCGGACAATAACAACCCTGCAAATCCCTTAATCAAAGTCGCAGCTCTTGAACTAGATAGAGAGTACATCTCCGTCGAGGGCGAGCAAAGGTTGAAGGTTGCTGCTTCACTTACTTTTCAGAGAAGCAGCGATATGCGAGGCAAAACCTCCACAAAAGACGGGCGTAAAGTAAATGTAACGTTTGGCCTCAAGATAAAGAGAGCTAGTTTCAAAGTTGAATGCAAAGATGATTTAGGAAACAGTCCGGAAGGTTTTGTTTTAGTTGACAAGGTTGCTTTCAGCTCTCCGCTGGTTGTGAGAAGCAAAATCGAGGATGCCGCAACTAATACTCGACATACCGAGAGGCGCGGTTCCATTGGCGGAAAACTACAAGCTCAGGCTGGCGCTGAGGGGCTAGGAGCGGGCGCTTCAGTCAATACACAAGCTCAAGCCCAATCCAGCTCAACACAAACGCAAAAAAGACAGGCAAAACGTCGCTTTGAGCGAGCCAATATATCAGCAACGCATGCTGGGAGCGAGGTTTACTGGGAGATTAATCCAGGATCACCGAATGAAAGCCTGAAATTAGATGATTTTTTAGTTGGTAATGTGTTTCTAGACGGCAACAGAAAAGCTATAGATGCCTGCATCGTGCGTCGAAGAGATGGCAAGCCTCTCGCAGATCTTGAGGTGATTGGATCTGTATTTGTTGGGATGAAAGATCTGGTTATCGAAGACATCGAATTCATCGACGACGATGGAATGGAGATTAGACCAAGCAATCTGTCGGAACACAGTTCCTCTGGTTTTATGGACGTTCTTGAATTCAAAAAGACTGCGAAAGAAAGAATACTGAAGCAGATTATTAGGAAGCATCTCATCAAACAGGGATTGAGGGTAGATGGAGCGTTGGTTGAAATTTGCAGGGCATTTACATGAATAGAGATGATATAGATTTTGACTGGGCCGCCTCCGCTCTCTCTGTTGAGCTTTGCGACTCGACTGATTTAAGTAAGCTGATAGACGCGGCTGATCTTGATCCGTTTGCCGGAGATGTTTCTGATATTGATTTTAGTAATATGGACCTGAGAAATCAGAATATGTCTGGTTGGGATCTAAAAAACGCATCGTTCACCAATGCGAGAATAGCCAACGCAAATTTAAAAAAATCAAAGATCAACCCAGAGGCAATTATCGACGCAGATGATTGGTTTCAGGCGGAGATGGACTCAGACTTAAGAACGAACGCGATCTTTGCGGCCGTTCGACGTTTTCCATTAAACAAACTTGAGATCTCGATTTCGACCTTTAATTTTATAAATGATCTCAAGTTGAGAACGATTGGAGACCTCATGGGCCTTAACGAATTGGAAATGTCTAAATCTAAGGTCGGCGGCAAAAAGAATATTTTAGAACTCAAGGAAGCATTGGGGCCGTTTAGGGTGTCTTTGATGGAAGATAAAAGGGATGATAGAGACAGTTTTGGTCAACACAACCCAGATTTGTGGTTTCATATCAAAAGTTCTGACGATGTATATATGGCAGAAGAAATCTTGCAGCACATGGAAAAGCTCAGAAACTTGGTGCAAAAAAAGCCGCTGAGACGTCGTAGACCAATTCCAACTTCAGATAACTGAATTTGTAACTGAGAGTTTTTCATAAATTGAGATGGCTGCCGGACGATGGCCAAATTTAAATTGAACATCAGGTTATACCAAGCCTTGCATGACTGTATCAGTGGTGCCTACCTTGCCTCTCTGTATTGGGCAGCACGCTTCAGAATGCACCTGACCTGAACTCCAGTCTAATCGCCACCGCGAGCAGTTGAAATCCGACGGGCGTTTAGCTCCGCTGCGATGCCCGAGTTCGTATTGGTCCCACTGGCCCGGATGTTGGCGATGACCGGCAGGACGTTGCAGCCGAATGTGTCGGCACCAGCCCGGTTCGAGCTGGCACCCCTGGCATTGGCTTCCGGCAGGTTCGTTCGGTTCCCGAGGATTACGCCAGCCTCCTTCTCGGCCAGAGCCTTTCGAGTCCGGTCCGCAACCATGGCCCGCTCCTCCTCGACCAGGGCGGCGTAGATGTGCAGCATGAACGGGTCAGCGTCTGGCCCCAGCTCGGCCACGATGAATGGCACCCGCTGCGCCATCAAGCCGGCGACGAGGGCTACGTCACGCAGGCGGTCCAGCTTGGCGACGATGATGGCGCACTTGGCCTCGCGGGCGGCGGATATGTGGCCGGCCTTCTTTGCGCCTACTGGCAGGTCAGCACCTTTCGATCTACCCATCCGATGGTCTCGCCGGTCGCCGCATCGCTGATGTAGCCAGCCAGCTTCCCCTTCTCTGTGGTGGTCGCCTCAAGCGTGACCTTCCGGCCTTTCTCCACAATGGAAGCGTTGCCCTGATGCACCGGGGCGCTTGCCTTCGTGACGCACGGTATGGAAGTCTTTTCTGCCCGTGCCGTAGCCGGCAGGGCAACTAGAACGACACTGAGAACAATCCACTTCACAACCACGACCTTTCCGAGACCAAGGGGAGAGAGATGCGCCTTCTGAAGGGCTTGACCCTTGCTGCCACCCTATGCGCCACCTCGCACGCCGCACAAGCGTCGCCGGGCGACTGCTACCTCAGCGTGGGGTCTCGGACCTACTTGGACGGCCCGTGCAACATCGATCTGTCTCCCGGCGGTAGCTTCTCCATCGGAACCGGCGAGCGCAGGCGGTCGCGCTACTTCGCGATGGTCAACATCGATGAGAGCGACGGGACGGCGTCGGCCTATTGGAATGGGATGGAGGGGGCGAGCCACGCGCACGATGATCTCGGAACGGTGATCCGCCGCGGTGGGTGTTGGGTAAACAGCCGGGCGAAGCTGTGCGCGTGGCGGCCGGGAACGCGACCGGCGAGCTTCTGAACAGAGCGGGTCAGCGGGACATCTCTCCGATCACCGTTCTCTGAAATCATAAACCCATCAGCTCTACGGCGCTAGCAAGAAACGTAGAAATGGAAATTCAATGAAGCAGTGATCGCGGATGCGAGCAAAGATTGCAGGATCGCCCGCCTTGTGGGTATTCAGGCAAAGATAATAATTCTTCCCCTCGTGCTTGGCGAACACGATCCATTGGCCCGTGAGGGCTTGAGACGCGGTGCGTAGATCAAGAGTCTCTCTGACCGCTTTGTGAGAAAACTCGCGGCTTATGGCGTCGGCGGCTGCTTCATCAATAGTGCTCGAACTCCCAGCATGCCTCTGGTAGATTTCCATCATCTCTTGCACGAGCTGCTTTCTGCGCTCCTTGTTCAAACCCGTTTGCAAATTTCTTGCCATGAACAGGCTCGAAAACCAGTGCTTGTGCCAGAGCCCGACTAGAGGTGGCTTATCAAACTTCGTCGCGGCTTTTGTGCCCCGTGGCCTACGTTCCCGACCTTCAAGGCCCTCGATCTCACATGTGATCTGTGCCGGGTTCTGGTCAAACGCGACCATGTAAACCCACAAATCGACAATAAGCAGTCGGCTCACTCGCGAACGCAAGTCATGGTCTCGGAAATACACCGAGGCAAACCGCTCCACTTCCTCAACGGTGATGCGGTGCTGCTTTCCCTTTACCGTAGCCGTGTAGCTGCGGGCGCCCCGCGCGTCTTCGTCGCTCATACGCTTGCCGGTCAGTCGCGCTTCTTGCGCTTCCGCTTGCCCTTCCTGGCCGCCTCTATCAACTCGTGCTGCACTCGCATGAGTGCTTCGGCTTCCGCAGCAGTCGGTGCCTCGATCACGCCGTTCACCCCCTTCACTACGCACTTTCGACCGGGTCTCGCTCGAAGCCAAGCAATGATGATGGCAGTCGGAGGCCCGGTAAGCGCGGTCAAGAGCAGCGTAAATTCGTGGATGGAAATTCCGCCGCCATCGACTGCATCGTAGGCCATGCGTGGCGGGACGTGGTGCACTCCAGCTTTCGTAAGGGTCTTTATCAACTCTTCTACACTGGCGAGTGTTTGCTTGTCCTTTTCGTCCGAGGCAGGGATCAGGCGAAACGCGAACTCATCTTCGTCAGCCAATTCGTCCACAGCGTTCCCCTATGCGGCCCGTTCAAGAATGCGCCGCACTTGGACTCCAGTCCAGTCGCCACCCCGAGCCGTCGAGACCCGGCTTAATCGCTCCGGGATTGATCAGTGGGGGCAGACGCGCTTGGGTTAGTCACGGCGGGCGACAAGGTTTCTGCGGGACAGAGGGCGTTGGACGGGGCTTCGTCCCCACCCGCTCGCTTGCAATCCCAGCGACCGAAATCACCCCGCCCAGCTTTCACCGTCCAAACCCATGTCGCCAACAAGGAATTGAAGTCCCAGTCCTTATCATTCAGGAGTTCTGCTGTTGTTGTCGCAGTTGGCAACTGCGTTTTCTCCGCGAAGAAGTAGACTTTGCACAGATCACCATAGTTGCACAGGGCATTCGCTGCTTCTTCGTAGACGGCTCGTTTCTTGATGCCACCGTCCAGAACACGAACGAAGAAGGTTGTGTACGTCCCCGGTAGCGTCCGAGCCTTCACCCAGTGCTCACCGCGCTCTGAACTGCCGCAACCGGCCAGACCGACAGCCAGGACTGCAATCCACCACCGCATGGTTCTTCCCTGTCCAGATCGCCCATCAGCTCCAATAGCGGCGGCCCACGGAAGGGTTAAGATCCGCTGAACAGGTAAGCCGGCATTAGCCAGTCCTGCGTAACACTTGGGCATCGTCGTCACGGGATGCCTGATCCTCAGACTCTTACCGCCCTCGCGGCTGTCATCACCGCGTTGTCGCCTGTCGCCATCGCCGCCATCGTGGAGGCGGGCCGGTATCTTCGGAGCCGCCGAGGGCGGGGCGATCCCCCGTCCGATCCGTCAGACCAGTGAGGGCGTTCAGGCGGCCCGTTCGAGGATGCGGCGGACTTGGACGCCGGTCCACTCGCCACCGCGAGCCGTCGAGACCCGGCGGGCGTTCAGCTCCACAGCAATGCCCGCGTTCGTGTCGATCCCGCTGGCCCGGATGCTGGCGATGACCGGCAGGACGTTGCGGGCGAAGGCGTCGGCGCCGGTCCGGTTCGAGCTGGCACCCTTGGCGCTGGCCTCCGGCAGGTTCGTCCGGTTGCCGAGGATCACGCCGGCCGCCTTCTTCTCGGCCAGAGCCTTGCGGGTCCGGTCCGAGATCATGGCGCGCTCCTTCTCGCCCAGCGCGGCATACAGATGCAAAAGAAACGGATCGACGCCTTCGCCCAGTTCGGCGACTAGGAACGGCACCTTCTGCGCCATCAGGCCGGAGATGAACGCCACGTCGCGGCTCAACCGATCCAACTTGGCGACGATGACCGGGCACTTGGCCTTGCGGGCTGTGGACAGGGCAGCGGCCAGCTTCGGCCGGCGGTCCAGGGCGTCGGCGCCCTTGCCGGTCTCGTGCTCCTCGAACTCGGCCACCAGCTCGAACCCGTTGGCCTCCGCGAACGCCTCGATTGCCCGGCGCTGTGCCGCGACCCCGAGACCGCTCTTGCCCTGCCGATCCGTCGAGACCCGGAGGTAGGCAATCAGGGGGCGGCGGGTCTCGGACATAGCGTCGGCTCCACTGAACTGACAAGACCATACGTCGGTATGGAGTTGTCAGAAAGCCCCTTCCATGGCTTCTGCGCGAGGAAATCGCGTCCGGCCCAACACCAAGAAACGATCATGACACCCAGTGACGAATGGGGGCCGTTCGATCCGGCCATTGATGACTGTGAGCGCCGGGCACGCCTCCGGTCCCTCCGCGCCATCGTGCGCATGCACCTTGGGCCAAGAGGCGCCATCCTCGAACGGGGCTTGCACTGCGCCGAGACGGGCGCCGCCTCCCTTGAGGCCGTTCACGGGGTGCTGTCCCGGCTCCCCTCAATCCCGCTCCGGCAGATCCTCGGATCATACGCGGCGCTTACCAAGCCGACAGAACCTTGCAACTGATAAGGAACCACAGATGATCGACAGATTAAGGGGCCCGAGATCGCCCAAGATCGATGAGAAACGTGGGCGAATAGACTTGATGATTTCGGTTCCTATGACACAGACCGCGCAACAGAGTCGTCGCAGTAGATCTACACAGTACCCAGTGACTGCCGATGAAGTTGCTCGGGTGATTGCTAGCCTACCAATGAAAAAGTGAGGCCCGTTGACCTATAGGTGTCGCCTTGGACGTGGGGGACTCTACATGCTGTGCATGCGCGCCGCCGGTCTCGCCCTGCTCCTGTCCCTTGCTCCGGTGACGGTCTCCGGCCAGAGCTTCGATGACACGCGAGCGGTCAACGCCATGCGGGACATGGCCAAGGCACAGGAGCGGCAAGCGGATGAGCTGCGCCGGCTCCGGCAGGTAGAGGCTGATCGCGCCTTGCAAGAGGATCGAGACCGCCGGAACGCTGCGAGGGACGTGCGTTCGTCCCGGCGCTTCGATAGGCCCTGAGCCTACGCGCGCTTCTCACGCATCCACCCAAGATCGATCACGTCGCACAGCGCATCGACCGCGCTGCGGGCGATCATCTCGCCTTCGTGGTCGCCGGCCTCATGCCGCACATCGGCGAGCCGGATGAAACGTAGGGCCAGAGCTTCGGCCTGGGCCAGTGCCTCGCGATCCAACATGTGTGTTCCTCTCAGTGCTACGGCATCTATTGCCATGTTGCAAGAGGAATTTGGATCATCCTCCAGTGTTCAGCAAGTTGTAGGGCACACACCTTCGCTTGCATGTAATCACAACGCTTGCACGAATGCAAGTCAGTTTTTTTCTGGCAGTATATGGGGGCCTATGGCTGCCGTGAGAAAAATTTATTCTGCCAAAAGGACCCGATTAACATGACCCATGACCACACGGTTATCATCGCACTACGCGAGAACACGAAGATACGTCCGGCCGATTTGGATTTCATCATCGAGAACGGCCACAACTACAGAGGCGTCTCGCTCCCTGCTGGCGTCCGCCGCTGGCCGATGGGCGATTGCGTCCCCGGCGCACAGGACTTCGAGGATCGCGGTCTCGGCCGGTTCACCTCGGGCTACGTGCTGCGATCAGGCACGCGCCGACCGATCCCGCATTCGTGGGCGAGCCGTGACGGCACCTACGCGCTGGACCCGACCCTCGCGGACGCGGTGGAGCACAGCTACTGGGGATTGCCTGGACGGTTTCACGACCGGCTCAGCGCCATTGCCGCACGCACGTTCAGAGGAACGATGAGCGCCGGCATCCCGGTCGATCTGGCAAGGGGCGGTTTCAAGATCGCGGGCCTCCGACCGTTCACGATGAAGCTGTAGGTCGCCGGCAGCCGCAGAAACTGTCCAACTAGGTCCAGCGGAAGATGACTGAGGACCGGAACCACCGGACCCACGATCTGAAGCCAGAGAAGACGTGATCCAGGAACGGGGGCGGCCGACAGGCCATCCCCTTCCAACCGCTAAGACCCTGAAACCCCAAGGAAACCCTATCGCGTGGCGCACCCCGTTCATGCGAGGTTCATGTGCAATGTGATAACGTTTCAATTCATTCAAAGGAATACACGGGACCATGTCAGCAATCGCCGCCACGTCGCAAAGGCGTGCCATTCGATCCGCGCAGGCCGCTCAGACCATGCGGGACGCAAAGCCGCTCGCCTACCAGGGCCAGCGGAGCAACGATCCGGCCACCACCACCAGGGGAAGTAGTGTCGGTTACCTAGCCAGTAGGATCCGGCGGGATTTCCCAGACATCGCCAAGCGGGTTGAAGCAGGCGAGTTCTTCAGCATCCGATCCGCCGCTGTCGCCGCTGGCATTATCAGGGGCCGGGAGCAGGCGGCATGAGCAGCGAGACCGCTTCACTTCCAGTTGCATTCTAGCTGAACTGCGACCTGCCGTATTTCCCCATTCCGTCACCCAAAAAGCGGAGCGCCGACGAATAATAGGGTCGAGCGTCGTCCGGCAAACGACATTCGTCAATCATCTCATGGGCTTGCGCGCCGTCCCTATTTCCTGACACCCTGACGGAAATGCGGGTGACAGGCCCACTTCTTAGTTGCCCCTCATCCCCGCCAGTCCGGCAGGTTCACCGCTCTCCGCACCGCGACAGAGCAGACAGCAAGAAGCCCGCCCGACCCCCGTGCCACCACGCAAAGAGGATCGAAGCGGGCTCTCACGAAGAGAAAACCAGAAGACATGTCTATTACATTTATGCCCAAAATTCAAGCCCCACTCGTTCCGGCCGAAGTCTCATTCCCGAGCTTCGAGTTCATGCAACTCAACGTGAAAGCCGTTACTGATGGCGAGATGTCCTTCCTATCAGGCGACGGCTTCAAGGCCGCATTCAGCCTAATGGCGAAGTCCTGGCAGGAGACTCCAGCCGCATCCCTGCCGAACGATCCCAAGAGACTTGCCGCCTACTGCGGGTTCGGTCGCGGCCCATCCGCTCTGGCCGATTGGAAGGCCGTGGAGGATGAGGCGCTGTCCGACTTCACGCTGTGCTCTGACGGCCGGTACTACTCGCGCACCCTGGCTCCTAGAGCCCTAGAGGCGTGGCAGTCCCGTAAAGCGCAGATCGACCGCACCGCGAAGGCCCGACAGGCTCGCGCGGAGAACCGGCAGACTGCCAAGGATGACCCGTCCTCTGTCGCAACCTCTGTCACAGAGACTGTCACAAGCTCTGCCACTCAATCCATAGGAGATGAGAAGAGAGGAGAGGAGATGAGATCAGAGGATAGGACTGCTGATGGAGCGGCAGGGCCTTCGACAAAGCTGGCAAGTGAACCCTACGCCTTTGAGCACGGCATCATCAAGCTCAGCCGGCGGGACTACGACCGCTTCAAGGGTGTCTATAGCCTGCTCAACCTCGACTCCGAACTGATGAGCATGGCGCGATGGGTTGCGGATGAGGCTGGCCGGAAAGGTGGCGACTGGTTCCACCCGATGGTCGGCGCGCTGGGCAAGAAACAGCGTGACGCTGAGAAGCAGGCCAGAGAAATCAAGGCAAACGCTGAGGCCAAGGCGAAGCAAGCGGCCAGGTACGTCCCAGGTCAGGTAGCGATCTGACAGTCTCGACGGTGGAGGGCTGGTAGCAGCCCCCATTATCCTGAAAGGCCAGAGAGAGCCCGAAGGGCGCAAGAGTCACTGTTACCGCCACGGCCAAGCTTTCCGCGAAGTACATCCGAAGCAGAGCTATGCGCCTCGGAAGCAGGGAGACTTGACACGGAGGCCGTTCTATGCTAGAAGCAAGGCACGCTGCCAGTCTATTATCTAGAACTCGCTCCTCACATCACTGACCCGCCGGACACAACTCCGGCTTCAACGTCTCCGGCATCTCGCCAGAGGCGCGCTTTCGCGTGCGCGTTGCACGCCTTGACCCGGAGAATACCACCATGCCCACGACCACCGCACCAGCGGCGGTGCGCCTCTACGTCGAGCTGGACGGCGAGGTTGCACAGGCCCTGGACCGCGCTCGGAAAGACAAGCGTCTCAGCCGGCCTCAATTTATTCGCAGCACCCTGGCCGCTGCCCTACTCGAAGCCGGAGCCCTCGCATCCGCGATCCGAGAGGCCGGTCGGTGAACCTGAGTATCCTCTTTGCCCCACAGATCCGCGCCTTCGGCAAGGCCGCTGGCCGGCAGTTCACCAAGGCGGAAGTCGAGGCCATCGAGACGACCATGAACGCGGTCGCATCCCTTGATGACGCCGGCCACGTCCGCTTCGACCTTGGTGCCGGCCCCGTTGGCACGCTGGACGATGCACTCACGATGATGAGCGTCGGTATGGGCGCGCCGGTCTCCGCTTCGACGCCGGCCAGCCCGATCCCAGCCGGCTCGAACGCCACAGAGCGTGCCGTGGCGATGAACGCCGCGCTCCGCACCGGGGCCGATGCCCACAAACGCGAGCAAGCCGAGACCTTGTTCCGAACCTTCGGGAACCCCTGGCGTGAAGGCCGGACCAACCGGAGCCATCAGGGCTTCATCACCAACACCCACCCGCAATTGGCCAGCCGTCTAAGGCGCGAGGCCGGAGTACGCACATGATCACCAGCCTAGGAGAAGCCCGCCGCCGCCAGGAAGCCGCCAAGAAGCGCGGAGAGCGGTTCAAGGTCTCGGACGAAGTGAGGGAGCGCCGCGCTGCCCTCTTGGATCGACAGGAAGCCCTCGCCGCTGAACGCCAAGCGGCAGCCGCAGCCGAGAAGCAGGCCCGGCCGGACGCGGTTCGTGCGGTCCTCCAATACGCTCCCGACGCCGAGTTGTTCGAGTTCCAGCGGATCGCGGGCCAGCTCGACGGGCGGCGGCTCGCCGAGATCGCTGCAGATGTCCTGCAACAGCGTCGGCACACCAAATACGTGACGCCCGCTCAGGAGGCTCAGGAAGCCGCCCCGGCTCCGAAGGCATCATCGTCCAGCCGGACCCGCTGAACGCCGCCAGTGAGTCGCCCTGTGGATTGTGAGGGATACAAGGAAGCCGGGCGTCACACAGCGGCCAACGGGGTCGGACGCCTCGCCCTGTGAGCCTGCCAGTAAGCGGCAGGCCGCCTTCTGCTTACTGTGCGCTTACTACAGGCCGTTTCCAGTAAGCGGGCCGGAAACGGAAAAGGGGTCGGCGCAGCGCCAACCCCTTCACCCGTCATCGGGAATTCGATGGTACCACCGCCCCGGCTCGAACGGGGGACCCCCAGATCCACAATCTGGTGCTCTAACCAACTGAGCTACGGCGGCACTGGCGGGGGGTGTATCGTGGGCCGCGGCAGTTTTCAAGCGAT
>Ga0164297_10004382_pt1 | contig 12677 bp, 15 predicted proteins | sample GEODES058metaG_FD_113539 | JGI IMG/M metagenome (GOLD analysis project Ga0164297, IMG submission 113539) | Dystrophic lake water microbial communities from Trout Bog Lake, Wisconsin, USA - GEODES058 metaG | ecosystem: Environmental > Aquatic > Freshwater > Lake | place: USA: Trout Bog Lake... | reverse complement strand
GTAACAGTGGACGAGCCCATTGCTACAGCCAAGCGGAAGAGGCCCTTCGCCGCGGCAGCAGTTGCCGCTGCGACTGCAGCAGTGGTGAATGGCGGCGGAGAAGGCCGGCACAGTGGCAGCTCAGCAGGAGGCACTGCCGTTGTTGGAGCAGCTGGCCGGTCCTCCGCATCCCGGCGGCCTTCTTACAACGAAACTGCACAACTCGCCGTCATGCCCTGGGGCATTCATCAGCAGCACAGTCACAACCCGATGCTGGCGGCATTCCATCCTGCGCTGGGTGGCGCTTCCGCGGTGCCGCTGCTATTCGCCAGTGCACCCGCCGCTCAATTTGATGCGTACGCAGCCTCGTGGGGGGTCGCTTCTGCGTCCCAGCCGCTTGGTGGAAGCCCCCACCCAGCGCTGGTGCTCGGCCCCGAGGCATTCAGCGGCGCGGCGCTGCTCATGCTCTTGAGGACGCCCACAGGTTCTGGACAGCAGACAACGCCTGCTGGATACCGGCAATGAAGCAGCGCCCTGTGCACGCTCTCTGTACCACTCCAAACAGGTTCAATTTGTACGACTCAATTTTGGTGTTCTACGACTGTACCGGGAAGATATTCTTGTAATCTAGTGTCACTCGACAGCAAGCGTCAGATGCGTGTGAGTTCCTTGCACAAAGCGGTTCAACTCATCATGCATTGCTTCGCCGTGAGCCTGTGCCATTGCTGCGGCCAGCAGGGAGAGCCCCCTGGCGCGCAACTCCACGGTCACCGTCCTTGATCTTGTAGAACGGATCGTCCTGGATGAGCACGAACACCGTCCCGTTCTGGCCGCGCATGATTCTCATGTCCAAGTCCAAGTAAATGGTGTCCAGGAACGCGGTGTCCCGCGCCTTGGGGTCAGACACAGGCAAGCTGAAGAAACCAAACACTTTGAGTGTCGTCCAATCCAGGCTGATGCCGCTTGAAGAAGTGACCTTCATGACCGCCCGCTGCGCTGTAACCGGCCAGACAGTGTCCAGCGCAGCCAGATTTTCGGTGCTGTTGAACGACACGTACAGCGGGCCGGCAGGACGCAGGAGTGGCGGCATCCGCGTGCCCAACAGCTGCGTCGATGTGGTATACACCACGTTCCATCGCCCGTCACTGAGCGGGCTGCGTGCCGGCTGCGGCGTCGGGTTTACGGAGCTGAGAGACGCAAGCAGACCTTCCACATCCAGCTTGTCTGCAGTGTTCGCTCGTGCACCGCGGTCAAGGTTCGCAACTTTTAGCAACAGATCGCTCTTCAGCTTCAGCCGAACGCCGTCCATCTGCCTCGCACGTGCATCCGGACTAGTCAGCCTCGCGATGGTGCTGCTTGCAGCTGCGGCCAGGACCTCGAGGAACGATTTGCCGACATCGCTATCGACGCTAGGCGCTGGTGCTGGCGCTGGCCGTACCGGCTCGCTCTTGCCTGCAGACTGCCTGGTCGTCTGTTTCTTCTCCGCCTCGACCGGTGACGGTGCTGCCGGAGCTTGCGCCGTCCACTGCGCCCAAGCTTTCTGCATCCAGCTCGCCTCGACACGACTCTCCCCGCCAGCGGGCGGAGCGTTCACGGACGCTGACCACGGATCACGAGCCAAGACTTCCGTCTGGGCAGCGGCCCACACAGCGTCGGTCGCAATCTGGTCACTCGATAGCGCTCTGTTCGCTGCTGCAGCCTGCGCTCGCGCTTCCGCTAACGCCGCGTCAAGTGTTGCGAAACGCGCTTCTTGCTCTTGCAGCTCCTAGCCGTGGGTATAACACGAGCGCGCGTGGAGTCAAAACCCGCGTCGAGTGTCACCAAGTCGCCTTCAAAACCGCCTCCCAACTGAATGTCCCACTGCGCTTCGCTTACCAGCATAAGTTTCCGCTGCGCTGCCAGCGCGTCAGCTGCACGCTTGCGCAGGATAGACGCCTGAGTCATCTTCGCCGTCTCGCTCTGCTCCTCCGCGAACTTGTCGCGGGCGGCAGTGCTGACGCTCCCTGTCAATTATGCAGCGCGCACAGGCACATTGCATGCACTCGTGTCACTTCCACGTGAATATGCACGCGAGAAAGAAGTTTTTTGAAAGTGCGCACCGTTACCGTTGCCGTTGCCGTTACCAGAGGCTGCAACGCAGGTCTGTCTCTTGCGCTGTCTCCGTCCGCGTGATGGCCGCACTGTCGACGTCGAGCACGGCATGGGGAACTGCATCGCAAGCGCTGATGCGCTGCATGATGGTTGCGGACGCATAGCGGTCTGGCGAGGCCGCGAGGTGAAATTTGCGCATTTTTGTGTTTTCTGTCCGCTCGCGCCTTCGCCATGTCTCATGGCTATGGTTGACACAGCTGCGGCGCGGCAGGCATGCGCGCAGGCGCTGTTGCGATCTCTCCTGGACGGAAAAGAGCACGACGGCGTCAGGAGGTTGCCTCCACCGCCAGCGCCACCTGTTGTAAGACGCTTCGCGGCTCGTGTGGCTGCCCATCATCGACATGCCGACGCAGCAAAAGCATGCCTGCTGCAAGAGTTAGCCAAGCCGCCTCTGCCCATACCTGACGTGGAGGGCGCCCTCGCTGACCGCTGTCAGCTGTGTCGCTCTCAGACTGGTAAAAAATTCCGGCGCATACAGCTGCAGCGGCATTTTGCTGCTGTTTTCGCCGCTGTAGCTGCACACGCGCCCGCGCTTGGACTGCCACTTGAGCTCTCTCGGTTCTGCACCTTCCACGGCCATTTGTTTGTCACAGCGTCTTGTGTGGGCCTCCTCGTCCACTCTCGGGAGTATCCCGCGCTGGGCCCGGACTTTGACATCAACTTGGGGAACTGCCAGGTCGGTAGTACGCTCCCGTGGAATTCCCATCTCATGGCGCTGCGCAACATACTGTACATTATTCCAGCGCGATTAGACCTGGACACAAGATTGGTGGTGCTACATACCGGTGAGCTGCCTGAATTGCTGGCGCCGGGAGTGAGAGCATTGCACACCGTCTACGAGAGCGACTTCGGCCAGCCTCTTGCTGATGTGAATTACCTGCACAAAGCGCCGCGCGTAGCGCCGGAGCACAGACTGTATGTGTGCGCGTAGCAAAGTGACACATGCGCAACATCGCTCCCCTCTGATGTCCTCTACCCCGTCACGAAGGGACCCCCTTCAAGGGGGGTAGGCACTGCTGGAAGGTCTGCTCGATGGACCTGTCTGACGACGACGTGCTCCTGTCGAGCACCACGACAGGCGCGTGTTGCACTTGCATTCCCGCATGCGCACGGCGCAGCTGAGACGCACTATCCCCAAGACTCGTCGCTGACTCCCACAGTTCGTTTGCCCCCGTTCCGCAGTTGAAGTTGGCGGCGCGCCTTCGCCTCCGTCAGCAGCGAGACACATTCTATGGCTACTCCTCTCAGTCGGCGTTGTTGCCCTTTGCGCTAGAGCTTACGTGTCCAACACTAGCGTCACCGACCGTGCTTCCCTCACTATTTCTCAGTTCGCACGCCGCCTGCTTCACCACCGACGTCACAGCACGGGGCCCTTCGCTCGCGCTCTAGCTCTTGTCGTGACTCTGTTCAGCGGCGCTGGTGGAGCAACAGGTGTTGAGTTGTCCGTCAAACGAAGGGCTTCGCTTCCGGAGCTACAAGTGACTGGATTTGACCACCACCATCGCCACGACGATGATGGCGTAGCGACTGATGCAGACGCCGTTGAGCGGGGTCTCGGGGCAAGAGGGCCTGCAGGCTCGCTCGCACATGTGTCGACAGGCCAGCAGCACCACGCACAGCCGCCGCTGTCGCCGTCACTGGGTCCTGATGCTATGTCAGCAGCAGCGACGCGGCGGACGATGGAGGCGTTGGAGCAAGAGCTTCGCAATTTGAGTCCGACAAGCATGGCGCGAATGTCCTCAAGCTCGCATCTCTCATCGTTTGATGCGTCCGTCATGCACGCATCCGCTGTGCGGAACAGTGGCGGTGGTGCTTCCACTTCCAGCGATGGCGCTCCTGGCGATGTGGTGATCACCCCCAGAGGGTCAAACGTCCTTGGCTTGCCGGGGTCCTGGTCTCACATCGTCACGAGCGGCGATGAGCTTGCATGGCTGACGACCTTGTTGCCGCCTCTACTGCGCAGCCTGCCCTGGCGATGCCTATACGCCACTCGAAGAGATGGCACCAGCCTCGCATCACTACTGCGCGCCAGTGCAGGGACCACGGGGCCGGCATTGCTGCTTGTCGCAGATGTGAATGGCTACGCGTTCGGAGCCTTCACGTCCGACTCGTGGTGCGTCCATGCATCCGGGAAGCGGTCATACGGCACGGGCGAGTGCTTCGTGTTCACCTTGCGCCCTTTCCGGCAAATCTGGCGCTGGGACAGGGCTGGCGCGCGCGTGTTCCAAGTGTCCAGCAACGAGGCGCTCTCTCTCGGCGGAGCGCCGCATTTCGCATTCTGGCTGGACGCAGAATTGAGGTGTGGAAGTAGCGGCACGTGCAGCACATTTAACAGCCCTTGCCTCGCAAGTAGCAGCGAATTCCACATCGCTAGTGTTGAACTCTACCACTTCGGGAGCGATGGCGCCGCAATAGCGCAGCGAAGAGACAACGCTGCCGGATTGGATGAGTCACGACGCGCAGCCTTACTTGACGGCGGTGGCACCGGGGTCGTGGCAGACACCAGATGAGAATGCATTGAGAATCATGTGTTGAAGTGAATACCGCCCGCATTGAGCACGACGTAGAAGGTGGTCAGCATCAACGCCGTGATGGTTGTGAACGAAACGGCGATGATGACTTGCGCCGTGGTGGGCTTGAAGCCTCCACCACCACCGCTCTGCGCCGCGGCGCTCCCTTGAGCTGCTGTGGATGCTGTCTGCACCGGCGCTGCTGCAGGCACCCCCGGCTTCGGCAGGCCCGGCTTGGGCGCCGTGGTTGCAGAAGACACGCCGAAGGGCGAAGCAGGTGTCGCGCCACCCACTGCAGACGCTCCGAACGGCGACGCGCCGGGCTTCGGAGTCGCTGGTGTGGCGCCGAACGGGCTCGCTCCTGGTCTACTTCCCTTCTGCGGCGAGCTGGAGGGGGGAACACACGTGTGTCAGGAGAGAGAAGCAGTTGTGTGCAAGCCCAGCGCACGGTGTGCAGCGCCTCCTCACCTGTCACTAAACTGAGCTCCGAAATCTGAAGGCAGCGGTGTCGGCGCGTATGGAGACCGCTCTGGACGTGCTTTCGCGTTCCTGCAGTGACCGATAGAGCGAGCCTCCAGGTGTCAGTGCCCCCGGACCGGGGCCTGCGTGTGTGTCCCTGTGGCAGCCCCGCGACGCACCGCTCCCCGAAATCTGCAGGCAGTGGCGTCAGCTTACGCGGCGCCCCTCCGCTGGAAGGGGCTTCACCGCCCTGAGCTGCGTGGGTGACACACGGCCTGCACCTCCTGCTGCGACCCTGTCCACGGACGCGCCACAAAGCGACTGTAGGTTGCGTCGTTGCATGCATGGCTACCGCGCAGCAGTCGTTGTGGGAGCTTCCGCGACCTGGCCACGTGGACACGGAGCTTGGCCCCTCCGCCAAGATGCCTGCGCTACGCTGCGGCACAGTGGCGGCGCTCCTCCTGGCCGCAGGCTCCGCTGCAGGCCTGGAGCTGATGGTAGAGAGGTGCGCGTGTGTTGTGCACCCCCACCCCCAAATGAGTTGTGTTTCTTTGCTTTTGCTCACACACCCACCCTTTTTTGCGCAGCGGCCACGCGCGGTGCCTCACCGAGCAGCTCCCTCTCCAGGGCTTGGCGCTCATCAACTGGGAGACGGACGCGGGCGCCAAAGTGGGTCTCAAGGTGAGCTTCTGCTTCCCCCTTCTGCGCCTCCTTTCTTGCGAGGGCTGGCAGTTCTCACGACACACACGCACACGCACCTGTCTGCAGGTGCTCACACCGTCAGGGACGGTGCTGCACGAGGTGGCGCCCACTGTGCGCGACCACGTCGGGTTCCAGGTACGCCCAGGTTTCTGTGAAGCCTCGTTTCATCCACCCAAGAAGACTAACGCACGCACGTGCACGTGTGTGCACTTCCACCTGTCGCAGGCGAAGGAGGCTGGCGATTACCAGGCGTGTTTCGAGGCTGCGCCCCCGACAGACAGTGTGCAGCCAGCGGACAAGGACAAGTCTGCTGAGAAGACAGAAGGGGACGCGGCAGCGGGTGGCGAGAGCAACGCGACACAGGGCGAGGGAGAGCACGGAGGTGAGCAGGAGCAGCAGCAGCAGGTGGTGTCTGAGCCGAGCCCGCCCAGCGGAGCACCAGGTATGGAAAGAAGTGCTTGCCTGCCTGTGCCCAACTGACGCGCATCCATTCTTGGGTTCTCTGCAGCGGGTCCGACGCGTGTGCGTGTGGACTGGCTGACGGGAGTGGGCGCCCGTGACTGGGACGCAGTGGCGAAGAAGACACACGTGACCGAGGTCACAGCAGCGCTGGGTGAGCTGGAAGCTGAGCTGAACGCGGTGTACACGGAGATGCTGGCCATGCGGAAGCGGGAGGAGGCGATGCGTGACACAAGCGAGAGGGTGAACGCCAAGATCAGCTGGATGAGCGTCCTCTCGCTCTCCGTCTCCTGCAGCCTCGCAGCATGGCAGATCTCAAGCGTCAAGCGCTATCTCAGCAAGAAGAAAATCATCTGAACATGGGCGCGTTGCATGCCGTGCCGCCTGTGCGCGTTGGATTAATACAACTTGGAAGTCTCAAGATTACACAGGTCGTCGTACGTCATGATGTCGCGGCGCTTGGTCGGAGTGTCATCGCAGGCGGCGTCCATCGCCCGCTGCTGTACTGGCTCTGGCCCGGAACCCAGCCAGGGACATTCGCCATCACTTTGGCTTCTTGTTCCCGAGCAGCCAGCACCGTCTGCACATACCGCTTGTCCTCCTCCGCCTGCAGCACCGGTGCAATCGCTTTGCGTGCAGCCAACTTCTCCTCCTTCAGCACTCTGCGCACAAGAGGAGGCGCGAAGGTCAGCATCGTCCTTCGTCCTTGTTGCGGCGGCGCACGCTGCGTGTCACGCACCGTCGCTTGTGGTTCCCTTGGCCCACCTGCGGACACGAAGCACGCACGTTGAGGACACTGAGCTACAGCGCGAGCGGGCGCATGGGCAACCCTACAGCCTGTGCGGTGGCGCACCTTGTAGAAACCGTAGGCGATGACGAGCGCGCTGACGCCGAAAATGGCTGTCCCTGTGGGCCCGGTATTGGGGATGCGACGGCCGAAGCGAACAGACGGGAAGCCGCCTGGAAACGCAGGGCAAGAGTGGGGGTTGTGAGTAAGTCCATAGCTCTGGTAGCGCTAGGCGGACACAACGCGCAGGGGAGCTGTGTACCTGGTGGCGGGCCGTCTTGCACGACTTTCATGTCATACACGCTCCGCATGCCGGGCGTGCCGCGCTGCAACGTCTCCGTCATGGCTTTGTAGAGCCCTTTCTGTTCAGCCCAACCCCAGAGCGACAGTGGATGATACGAACGCCTCGCGTGCTGGGGGGTGCAGCCCCTGAGTGTCGCTCGTGCGAGGGGGCGCCAGAGTGTGACAGCTGCAGCCCGCCAACGTGGCCGTCAATCATCGCCCCCCGACACACTCGCACGACCAGGGCCTCGCCCGCGGACAACGAGCGGAGGGAAGCATGTCGGATCCAGTTGACCCGAAGGAGGAGGTGCGGGTGTGGACGCGACGCGCACGCCGTGCTTTGCGGCGCCCTGGTCTCTATTTTCTGTTGGACCAGATCAGCACACTCCCTGTTCTTGTGCCTCACCGCGTTTGACGCCAACGTGCGCTGCGTCTCGCCCACCACGCGGTGTACTCTCCAGGTTGAGGAGAGCTGCAAGCCGCAGTGCGTCAAGGCGCTGCTTGCATACCAGGCATGGCGAACCAACTGCTTGTGTGCATGCCGCCAACTGACCCCTGTGGCTCGCCCCCGCACCGCCCTCTTGTGCTCAGGCATGCCAGGAGCGCATCAAGAAAGACACAAGCGGGGAGGCGCACTGCACGGGCCAGTACTTTGACTACTGGGCGTGTGTTGACAAATGCGTACGTCTTCTGCGGACACACTCGCGCACACAGTGTCTGCCTTTCCCCTCCTCTGACACGCAGCCCCGCGACTTGCGTCTGTTTTGGTCGTGCATACAGGCGGCGCCCAAGCTGTTCGCAAAGTTGAAGTGATTTTGACAGACTACTGCGCTGCTATACATCCAGCCGTAAATGAGTTAGTGTGCCGTGTCCGGGCTAGCAAGCAGACACGTCTCCTCTGCGCCGGCTCTCGATGGCCCATCTCAGAGGTCGAGCTACCCCCTTCGAGTGGCATTTTCGCACCGCGCCGCCAGGTGCATTGTGGCGCATCAGCTTCGCTACACGCCAGTCGCGACGCACTGAGCCACGCCATGGTTCCGCGATTATGATGACAAGCATTCCGCAGCTGCGACAGCTTGTCACACGAATGCCTCTTCTGAACCTCGCCACTGGTCACGCTGGCGCACGCGTGTGCCCACTCCTCCTATGGCGAGCTCAACATCGACGCAGCAGCGCTGGTCGTGGCCTCAGCCGTCAGCAACAACGCGTCTCAGCTGTGTCTGATCCGGCGCCGGCAAGTAGTGGGCTGCCTCCTCCGCCGCGTATGCTACTCATAGACGCCTCGCCGCTGCTGTACGCTGCCCATTACGCATATGCACCTGAGAACCGGCTCCGCAGTCCAAGCGGAGAGGACATGACGGTGTGCTACAACTTTGCTCAAGGACTGCTTGCTCTCATGCGAGCAACTCGGCCGACGCACTTGTGTGTGGTCTTCGACCCAATGTCCGGTGCCAGTCGTTCCTTGCCGCCTGGTTGGACGTTGCCTTACGTGCCGAACAGCACGTCTCTTCGGTCCATAGCACTCCCGCCACAGCTCGCTGGCAGCGCAGCTGGTAAGTCCTGGCGTCACACACTCTTCGCGGACTACAAAGGCACACGTAAAGAGCCACCGGGAGAGGTCACCGCCGGCGTGGAATTGACGCAGAGACTGCTAGATGCCGCTGGCGTGCCAAACGTGGAGGTGGCGGGCGTAGAAGCGGACGATGTGATCGCCACACTGACTGCGCAGGCGCAGCGTGATGGCGTCTCTGTGGTCATAGCGAGCCCTGACCGGGATTTCCACCAGTTGCTGTCCGACACGGTGCATGTCTGGTCTCCAGGTCGAGGGCAGACGGGTCCGCGACAGTGGAAGGAGCACACGGCAGCAACCTTCCGGGAGTCTCATGGTGGGCTAGAGCCGTGGCAGCACACACATATGAAAGCGTTGACGGGGGATCCCACAGATGACATTCCGGGTGTCGCAGGCATCGGCCCCGTGCTGGCAACGCAGCTGGTTCAACGTTTCACGACTCTAGATGGCGTGCTTGAGCATGCGACTCACAGCGATGTGCCCACTCGAGCACGCAAGCCGCTGACGGCGCCGAATGCGGTGCAGGCTGCCACGATGTCTTTTGACCTGGTCAAGCTGAGAAGCGATGTGGACACAGCCACACCGGTGCTGCGCCGCCCACTGGAGGTGTACATGCGGTCTCCGCAGGAGCACAGCAGGCGGGATGTGCTGATTGCGGTGCTCGCAGAGTACGGATTCCGATCGCTGATGGGTCCGGAGACAGACGATTTGCTGTGGGAGTGAGTATGCAGCCTCTAAATAAGCCAGCCGACGACGACCTCGACTTTAGCTCCCTCCCCCCAGGGCCTTTCGCCACTGTGGCGGAAATGCATATGTCTCGCACCCCCTCGCCCGCCAGAGAGGGTGACGCAGAAAGGCGGGCGCAGGGCCTGTACGCAGCCGCCGTTCGCGCGTATGAAACCGCTCCAGCCGGCACCTGCACCTTTGTGTGTATAAGCGACACACACTGCAAGCGTACGTGCCACCACCTCGCCTCTACAACCTTTGGTTCCCGTCTGGGGCGCGCTGAGTGCCCCACACGAACTGTGTCCGCAGACGGCGAGCTGACGCTGCCGCCAGGCGACGTGCTCCTGCACGCCGGCGACTTCTGCACCCACGGCACGCTCGCTGAGCTCGAGTCGTTTGCCGCCTGGTGGCACTCCCAGACGGCCTTCTGCCAGCGCCTCCTCGTGCCTGGCAACCACGACTGTGCGCTGGACGCGCAGTATGAACGCGAGACGACCGAGGAGAAGGAGGAGCTGGCGTCGTCGGAGCGACTGCACGGCTGTGGTGTTCACCACCACGCCCTGAGTCTGCTTCACAGGCCATACATTGGCAGTTTCCTGCTCTTTGATTCGGGGGTGACGACCACCGTCGCGGGCTTCACCGTGTGGGGCTCGCCGTGGCAGCCAGCCTTCTGGGGAGCCTTCAACCTGCCGCGCGGCCCGCAGCTGGCTGCCAAATGGGCCGCCATTCCGGGGGACACACATGTGGTGGTCACCCACACCCCGCCGGAGGGCCAGGGTGACTATGTGCCTCGCTCGAGGGCCAGGCCACACGTCGGCTGTGAGGCGCTGGCGCGGGAGCTGCTGCATCGCGTCCAGCCCGCAGTCAGCGTGTTTGGCCACGTGCATGAGGCGGCTGGCGTGAGCGTCGCGCGGTGCGGCAGCGGGCGCACCACAGTCTTTGTCAATGCCGCCAGCTGCGACACGCATTACGACGCGGTCAACCCGCCCATCGTGTTCCAGCTGCGCCGGTCGGCTGAGGGAGAGGCAGTGGTGCGCGTCGTCGGCACTGATGAATAATATACACGGCGGCCAACGCTGTGCTCCAAGTGTCACGCTGGACTACAAAAGACTTTTTGTACAGCTTGGATTTCATCTCCCACTCATTTCTGCAATCGGCCTACAATCGTCTACGTCCCTCACATCTTGCGGCGTCGAGGTGCTGGCAGGTCATCACGGCGGCGGTCGCTCTGGTCCTCCTCCCGGTCAGCTACCCACTCATCTCCCACGGCGTCCGTCTCAGTCTGCCACGCCGCGCGCGCTCCTGTGGGGCAGCTGTCACGGAACACGCGCACGCAGCCACTGCCCAGGGCGTTCAACGCCGGGAGGCACTTCACGCTTGGCGTGTTGGGGCTACGACCCTGATCGCCGTCGCCGTTGCCGCCATCCATGCAAGCGTCTGCAGTCATCATCTCTGCATCGTCCTGGCCAGGAGCTGTCTCGGCGACGCTGTACGTGAAGCCATCCTCATCGGCGTCGACACACACCGTGTGGCCCTCCCGCAGGTCGCCAGACACCAGCATGCGGCTGAGTTGCGTGCCCATGGCTTTTTCCATGTAGCGCCGAACTGGACGAGCTCCAAATGCAGGCTCGTAGGATGCCCGCACAGCTGACGCGAGGGCCGCGTCTGTGATGTCCATCATGATGTTGCGTTCAAGCAGGCGTGCGCCCAGCTCCGCAGCGCGCAGACGAGCCACCTGAAGTAGCTGCTGCGGCGATAGCGGATCAAACACCACAATCTCATCGATGCGGTTCAGGAACTCCGGGCGGAAGTGCTTGCGAGCCGCCGTCATCACCTTTTCTTTTACCGCTGGAGAGGCAGCCGCGCCGCTGGCCGCAGCTGCAAGTAAATGCTCAGCGCCAAGGTTACTTGTCATGATGATGACGCAGTTGGCAAAGGACAATGTCCGCCCCTGCGAGTCAGTCAAGCGGCCATCATCCAACACCTGCAGCAGCGTGTTGAACACATCTGGGTGTGCCTTCTCCACCTCATCGAGCAAGACAAGACTGTACGGCTTGCGGCGAACAGCCTCCGTCAGCTGGCCGCCCTCCTCGTGGCCGACGTAGCCAGGCGGCGCGCCAATAAGGCGACTCACGCTATGCTTTTCCATGTACTCCGACATGTCGATGCGAACCATGTTGCGGTCGCTTTCGAACAGCTGCTGCGCCAACGCCTTCGCGCATTCGGTCTTCCCGACGCCGGTTGGGCCCAGGAATAGAAAGCTCGCGCCCCGATTGGCTGCCGCCAGGCCAGCGCGGCTGCGCAACACAGCATCGGCAATGGCGTCGACAGCAGCATCTTGGCCGACCACGCGCTCGTGTAGGCGCTCGCCCAGGTGGAGCAGGCGCTCCTGCTCAGCCAGACCCAGCCGTGACACGGGAATGCCAGTCCATCGGGACACCACCGTCGCGATGTCCTCAGGCGTGACGGTGTCGCTCAGCATCGGCTGAGCTGGCGCCTCCGCCGTGATGCGCGCAATGGCGGCATCCAGCTCCGCAAGTGCGCCGTACTTGAGATCCGCGACACGGGGCAAGTCGTAGCGTGCTTCCGCTTCGCGTAGGGAGACCAGTGTGGAATCCCGTTTCGCCTGGAGCTCCTGCAAGCTGTCCAATCGCTGCTTCTCCGCCGCGTAGCGCGTCTCCAGTGGCGCGAGCTCATCGCGCAGACGAGCAAGCTCCTGGCGCACATCTGCAAGGCGAGCGACACTGGCTGCATCTGTCTCCTTCTTCAGCGCCTCCTCCTCAACACGCAAGCGCAGCACAGCCTGAGAAAGCACATCGATGGCCTCCGGCTTGCTATCCAACGCCACTCGCAATGCAGCGCATGCCTCATCGACGGCGTCAATCGCCTTGTCGGGTAAGTAGCGCCCTTGCACATAGCGGTCAGTCAGCTGTGCGGCGACAACCAGTGCACGATCTGTCAGCCGCACACCGTGATGTGCCTCGTAGCGCTCCTTCAAGCCACGCAAGATGGCTATAGCGTCAGGTACGCTAGGCTCCGCCACAGTGACAGG
>Ga0164297_10004379_pt1 | contig 12678 bp, 8 predicted proteins | sample GEODES058metaG_FD_113539 | JGI IMG/M metagenome (GOLD analysis project Ga0164297, IMG submission 113539) | Dystrophic lake water microbial communities from Trout Bog Lake, Wisconsin, USA - GEODES058 metaG | ecosystem: Environmental > Aquatic > Freshwater > Lake | place: USA: Trout Bog Lake... | reverse complement strand
CTCTTCGCTGTGGACAGCTGTCCAACGCTGGCGACTTACTCTTGTCAACCAGAGCTACTCTACCTTTTCTAACTAATTGCTGAATAGTAGGCATTCTTGCTTTTTTTTCTTTTTTTGTTTTTTATCCCCGCTTGTCATTTGACAGGCCTTTATTAAGGGACTGCAAAAGTACGGACTTATTTTTTGATTTTCAAGGGCTTGGTTTAAATTTATTTGAATGACTATAAGGTTGTTAGCTAATGTCGTAATTACAAAGTTAAAAAGGCCGCAAATTCGGTATTCGGGCAAGCTTCAGGAGAAAATGTAAACGAAACTATATCGGCATCCTATTTTAACATCCGTGCTCTGGAATAGTATTGCTTCCGCGTACGCACTTTTACCATTCACTCAAAATAGCGAGATCATCATAAAAATGGAGTGCCCTGAACGACAATCAACATATCCCACTTTGTGCGCGGCAACATGTTCTTAAAATGCACTTTTTAAAGCGTTCGCGATCCTAAAGTGCCGGGAAAGTGACGATTTTTGCCAATATTTTTCCACAAACTAACGTCATTTACACATTTATTCAAATTAACTCTTGCTTGCATTATGTTTTTTACTAATTTTAACTTTCAGGTATGTAAGACGCCTGGAAATTAACATTTAATTAAACCAATTTTTCCGTCAATTAACATTAAACCGTAGCGTAACCCATAATGGCAAAAACAAAAATGAATACTTCTGTTGGCAGCAAGATCAGACGTATGCGTGAAGAGAACAAGTGGAGCCAGCAAGTCATTGCCGAGCAATTGAATATTTCGATACCGGCTTATTCAAAGATCGAAACCGGCGTTACCGACGTTAACTTATCCCGCCTCGAACAGATCGCTCAGTTGTTTAAAACTGAGATCGCTAGTTTATTTACCGATGAACAGATCTCGTCACCAGTATCAACAGCTGAATTTTCTAAGCTTGAACGTACACTTTTAGAAGCTGAAAAAGAAATACTCCAGCTTCAACGCAAAGTGATCCAGTTGTTCGAAGAAATACACAAGGTTTCAGAGAGCCAGGAAGTAACGCGTTAGTCGGGGTTTACCTTCGCAGGTATACTTTCTGATCGGATAATAGTAAAAACTTTTGATTAAATTGCAGAATCGAGTTACTGACTATGTTTGCATGGTCGGGAACCTGGCAATTATAATTCAACTAATCCTGCGATCCACAAATCCATGAAAAAAACGATTCTCCCGTTCCTGGCGGCGCTGATCTTATTCAGCTGCAATAAACCGGGCACCAGCAATGTTGACGCCAATTTCAATCAACTATCTGAAGACTACCTGAAAGGCTACCTCGACTGGCGCCCGGCAAACGGGACAAGTCTGGGCTTTCATCAGTATGATGGCAAGGTAACTGACCTGAGCAAGGCATCGATCGCTGCAGAGCTTGTAAGACTTAAGGATTTTGATCAGAAATTTGCTGCACTCGACACCGCAGCAATGAGCGCCCAGATATTTATGGATTACCGTTTGCTGCGGTCATCTATTAAAAATGAGATATCGGGTTTTGAGGATACCCAACCGCTTTTCAAAAACCCGATGAGCTATGCGGGCGCTGTTGATGTAAGCATATATGTAAAACGGAATTTTGCACCTATCGAAAACCGGCTCCGATCCATCATCGCTATCGAAAAAAAGGCGCCTGAATTATTTGCTGACGCAAAAGCAAACCTGCAGGACACCCTGGCCATTCCGCATACGCAAATAGCCATTCAAATAGCCCGCGGAACTGCCGATTTTTTAGGCGGCGACCTGAAGGTAGCCTTAAAAGATGTGAAGAATGACTCGCTGGTGAAAGCATTTGAAGCATCAAACAAACTGGCTATCGACGCTATAAACGACTACGCCAACTGGCTTGAAAAAGTTAAACTGCCGAAAGCTAACAACAAATACGCCATCGGCACCGAAAACTACAGCAAGATGTTGTTGTATAATGAAGGAATCACCTTAAGCCCGGATAAGATACTGGAGATGGGCCTGAGCGAATTAAAAAAAGAGCAGCAAAATTTTAATGATGCCGCGAGGATCATCGATCCAAATAAAAAACCGGTTGACGTTTATCATGATCTTCAAAAAGAACACCCTGCCGCCGAAAACCTGATACCGGAAGCAAAAAAACATATTGAAGCAATACGCCAGTTCCTTGTCGACAAAAATATCGTAACAATGCCAACCGAGCGCAGGGTGATCGTGCAGGAAACCCCGCAATTTGCACGCGCCACCAGCACTGCATCGAACGACGATCCCGGACCATTTGAAACAGTAGCTACCGAAGCCTTTTATTATATCACGCCCGTGGATGCCAAATGGACAGCACTACAAAAAGAAGACTGGCTGCGACAATTTGACTATTATACAACCGATAACATCACGATACACGAGGCTTATCCCGGGCACTATACCCAATTCATGCACCTGAATGCTTCGAAAGCGACGAAAATTGAAAAGATATTCGGTAGCTATGCGTTTGTAGAGGGTTGGGCACACTATTGCGAACAAATGATGGTCGAGCAAGGCTACGGCCACAATGGCGATCCTGTTATTGCTGCCAAATACCGCCTGGCGCAATCGGGCGATGCACTGCTGCGGCTTTGCCGGCTTTGCGTATCCATTAAAACACATTGCCACGGCATGAATGTAGATGATGCAACCAAATTCTTTATGGATAATTGGTACCAGGGCGACAAACCTTCGCGCCAGGAAGCCTTGCGCGGCACTTTCGATCCGGGATACTTATTTTATACGATTGGCAAACTGGAACTACTTAAATTAAGGGCAGATTACCAAAAACAAGAAGGTGCCAATTTCTCACTCAAAAAATTCCATGACATGGTATTGGATAATGGTATGCCCCCTGTTCGCCTGTTGCGTGAAAAGCTCCTGAAAGATAAGAGTAGTTGGGGAGAGGTGTTGTAGTTTGGGGCATTAGTCATTGGTCATTAGTCATTGGTCATTAGTCATTTGTAATTTCAGAATGAATTTAGTGTTTGCTCTGAAGACCAATGCCCATTGACTAATGACCAATGACTAAAGACTCTGCAAATGCCTTTTATCAGCTGGTAAATCTTTGTACTTTTTGTAGGAGTCGCTGATGTATACTGCCAGAGATTCGGCGTTGTTGCTGACGATAAATTTATAGGGTGGGCGGTATAAGCTCATAAAGTCTTCCAGGTCCTGACCTTTGAGGGGCACCAGGCTACCTACATAAGCCCGATTAAACACCTTGTCGATCTGGCGCTCTTCAGCCTCAGTCTGGAAGTATTTTTTCAATTTACGTGCATTCTGCGCATCCCGGCTAAACCAGGTTGAGGGTGATAAAGGTAGCACCTTTGCTTTTTCATAGACATCGGGGTATTCTTTATGCGGGTCGAAACTGGTTGTACGTGTGGCAATAATATTAACTTCGCGAAGCGCTATTGGTTGAATCTTTAATTCAACATGCTGCTGTGCAAAGTTGATGACATATAAGGTATCAGCCGTATATCCCGGCAGCGAAAATACCAGGATATGACCGGTCTCGGTATTGATAAAAAACTTTCCCGATTTATCGGTCAGCGTAGCTTGTTTATTGGTTAGGTCGCGGACAAATACATTTTCCAGTTTCAAGCCGCCCCCTGCTTCAACCACAACACCCTTCAAGGTAGTTTGGGCAAACGCAAAACTTCCGGAAAAAAGCAATAATAGGGCGATAGTAAATTTTAATTTCATATAGGCGAGAAAGGTATTTAAATATAGTACATTTTTAAGGTAAAGGTATCATTTAATTATAGGGTGATACTTTATTATATAAATGACAAACCCGGTCGGAACCGGGTTTGTCGTTTATTTTATTGTTTATTCCAAACGTTATTGTCAGGATTGATATCAGGGAAAACCTTATCAGGGTCATAAGTAACCGATTGAATTTCTTCGGTCGAAGGATATTTGAAGGTCCAGCTATTGTTGCGTTCCCAAATCTCAACCGGCAGGGATACCCGATCAATTTTGCCGCTAACAGTTTTAACCTCGATGATCACCGGCAATGCTATTTTCTGCAAATTGTCTATCGTGATCAAAGCACCTTTGGCAGGGTCGCCTTCAATGTATTTCACATCACGAACGGCAACATCCAATTGCCAGTTATTGAGGAACCAGCCACGCCAGAACCATTGCAGGCTTTCGCCGCTGGCGCTTTCCATGGTACGGAAAAAGTCCTCAGGTGTCGGATGTTTATAAGCCCAACGTGCGATATACGTTCTGAACGCAAAATCAAAACGCTCGTGTCCCAATATCTGCTCGCGCAGCATAGTTAGCCCCGATCCGGGTTTAGAGTATAACAAAGTTCCGGTATTGCGTTCTTTCAGGTTGGCTGGCTGACTCAAAACAGGTTCTAAACCAATATGCGTAAAACCAGAGGCCTGGCGATGCATATCAGAAGGCCCGCGGCGATATTCGCCGTTGTTAAAGTCGTAGGTGGTCAGCGTATTGATAAAGGTGTTAAAGCCTTCGTCCATCCAGCCATAAAGACGCTCATTGGAACCCACGATCATCGGGAACCAGGTATGTCCGAATTCGTGATCATTTACACCCCAAAGCCCGGCACCTTTGGCACCAAAGCCGCAGAAAACTATTCCGGGGTATTCCATACCACCTACCTTACCGGCAACAGCCGTAGCAGCAGGGTAAGGGAATTCAAACCATTGTTTAGAGTTGAATTCGATAGATTTTTTTACGTATTCGGTTGAACGACCCCAGGCTTTGTCGCCATCGCTTTCAACAGGGTAAGCCGAAATAGCGATCGTCTTTTTGCCGCTTGGCAGATCAACTTTAGCTGCATCTATAATAAATGCGGCAGAAGAGGCCCAGCTAACATCCCTTGCGTTTTTGATCTTAAAATGCCAGGTCAGTTCCTTTTTACCGGCCGGGCGTGATGAGGCTTGCGTTACTTCATCAGCTGAGCGAATGATCACTGTCTTTTCGCTCTGAGCAGCCTGTGCCCAGCGTTTTACCTGCTCTGGTGTGTACACTTCAAGCGGGTTCAATAATTCGCCTGATGCGACAACGATGTGGTTTGCAGGAGCAGTTACAGTCAGGTCGAAATCTCCATATTCAAGGTAAAATTCTCCGGGACCAGTATACGGCTGCGTGTTCCAGCCCAGCACATCATCATACACACACATGCGTGGGTACCACTGTGCCACCTGGTATATCTTGCCATTTTTGGTATCCTGTATACCCATACGGTCAGAACCATAATCAGGAGAAATAAATGACCATTCGATCTTCAATTTAACCTGCCCGCCGTTAGGGTTAATATCCGTTGGAAAAAATACCTGCATCCGGGTATCACTGATCAGGTATTTCAATTCTGTAGCACCGCCTTTTGCGTTGATCAACTGAACAGATTTTATTTTATCGCCGGCATCAAATACCTGTCCACGTCCCCAATTACGACTTTGCTGACGGGCCGGGCCATTAGGATTGTTAGGTGGAGTTACCCAAGGCACAATAGCCGAGCCACGCGAATCCTGGCGGAACAGGTTTTGATCCAGTTGTAACCAGATAAAGCCCAGTTTCTGGGGGCTATTATTGGTATAAGTTAAAAGCTCAGAACCTGAAATTTCATTGGTCTGATCATTCAAATGGGCGCTGATCTGGTAATCGGCCCGGTTTTGCCAGTATTTAGGCCCAGGTGCACCGTCAGCTGCACGGTATTCCGAACCATTTTTTTGGTAAAAAGGAGGCCCGAAAGTTTCATGGTAATCATAAACACTAACAGGTGCGGCTGGTGCAGCCGGAGCTGCGGGTTGAGCGGGCGGCGCCGGTGGTGGCGGAGGCGGGGTATTACCCTGTTGCGCTTGCGCCGCACCAACCACCATCATTAAAGCCAGCGTAATTTTGGCTATCGATCTGAATTTCATTTGAGTTTAATTAAATATTGATTCGCAAGATAAAAGAAATTAAAGAACTGGCGTTTGGGTAAAATAAATGTTACGTTGTTTTTAAGTCCAAAAGACATCTGATTGATTTACGAAGTGTAAAAAATTTGAAGATTTGAAAATTTGGAGATTTGAAAATTTGATTATGAATTGGGGGAGCTATATTGACAAAGTTTTTAAAACTTCGTCAATTTGCTTTCGCAACAAATACACTTATCCCGATAGCGATCAGGACAACCAATACAACTACTTCAACAAATACAACCAATACAACAATACCGATAACTATCGGGACAACCAACACCAATAAACCTTATTTAAAACAGACAAAAGCCTTGTCACCATGTATTACCGGAAAATTCAGTAAATTTATTTTATCATCAACTTGATTCACTCTGTTGGTGATAATTTCACCCTAAATTCGTCAACTAATTTTAATAAAATAACGCATAATTACCTTGTCACAATGAAACTGATCAACCTTACAGCAATTTTGTTCTTCCTGCTGATGATTGCAGCATTAAAACCAGCCTATGCTCAATCCCCTGATGATATTACCAATAAATTAAAGACCTATACACTCAAACACCCGGTTGAAAAGGTGCACCTTCATTTTGATAAGCCTTATTATGCAGCTGGTGATACCATTTATTTTAAGGGCTATATTACCCTTGGCGAACGTCACAACCTGTCGATCCTGAGTGGTGTACTGCATGTGGATCTGGTAAATCCGGCGAATAAGATCGATAAATCCATTAAGCTGCAAATTTTCAATGGTGTTACCTGGGGCGATTTTGCCTTGGCAGATTCCCTGCCTGCCGGCAACTATCATGTACGGGCATATACCCAATGGATGAGGAACGAGGTACCAGATGCTTTTTTTGAAAAGACAATACCGGTTGGCAATACCCATAATAAACAGATTCCTGAATACAACACAGCAAAAAAACGCCAGGCTAAGCCCGACCTTCAATTTTTCCCCGAAGGCGGCACTTTGATCGCCGGTATACCTTCAAAGGTTGCCTATAAAGCCATTGGTATCAACGGAACATTTGTTGATGTGAAAGGTGAAATTGTCGATAATACCGGCAAATCTGTTGCTGCATTTAATTCCAGTCATAAGGGAATGGGCTATTTTACTTTTGTGCCTGATGAGGGTAAAACCTATAAAGCTGACGTTACCTATGCAGATGGACCAAAAGACGAATTGGAATTGCCGCAAGCTGCAATCAGTGGTATCAGCCTGAGGGTTAATAACGACTCGATCCAAAAAGCGACCTTAACTATTGAGGCTAACAAAACCTATTTCAATGCCAACAAGGGTAACTCCTATAACATCCTGATCTGGTCCGGAGGCTATACAGCTACTGTAAACTGCAAGCTGGACAGTCAGGTTATTTCGATGGACATCATCAAGCGCAGGTTATTTACAGGAATTACCCGGATCACCTTGTTTTCTGCTCATGCCGAACCAATTGCTGAAAGGCTGATTTTTGTTCAAAAATTCGACCAGTTGGGGCTTGAAATGAACGCTGAAAAAGCGGCTTATAAAGCAAGGGAAAAAGTGACCGTACAACTTAAAGCCCGAAATAAGGCAGATTCGGCAGTAGTCGGGCATTTTTCGGTATCGGTAACTGACGAAAACAAGGTAAGCATTGATGAAAACAAGGAAACTACGCTATTAACATCATTATTGCTCAGTTCTGAACTGAAGGGGAATATCGAAGATCCTAATTATTACTTTACTGACATCAACGACGATAAACTCAAAAACCTCGATTTGGTGATGCTGACCCATGGTTACCGGCACTTTAAATGGAAACAGGTGCTTGATAGCGCAGCGTTTGGACCAAAATACCTGGCGGAGGCAGGCTTGTCTGTTAATGGCACGGCTTTAAATTTATTTGGCAATCCATTACCCCGCGCAGTGGTAACACTATTCTCGGTAGAAAATCGCAGATTTTTGACTGATACTGCCGACGACAAAGGTCACTTTAATTTTAGCAACCTGCTTTTTGCTGATAGTGCCCGATTTGTTTTACAGGCGGTCGGGACAAAAGGAAATCGCAATACAAAACTGTTTTATGATAGCGGGATACCTCAATATACAAATGTAGGTCCAATCCAAACGCCTAATGCAGCAACTGATACCTTGCCAATGGCCTACCTGGCCAATGCTGAAAAACAGCAGGAACAATTCAAGGCTCTTAATTTTGGCAAAAACCGAGTTTTGCAAGAAGTTAAAATATCTGATTACCGTTCATCCAGTCTTGGTGGCGCAGGCCACGCCGACCAGGTGATGCATGCAAAAGATATAGCTGTCTTTAGCGGGCAACTAGCAACCAGTTTAATGGGCAGATTGATCCGGGTTCAATTTGTCGACCCGCAAAGTGGAGTAGGTGGTATACCTTATTTAACGGGTTTCGGTAACAAATTCAACAATCCAATGCTAGTGGTGATAGACGGCGTTGTGATGCCAACAGGTACCGGCGTAAATGTTATCAATTCAAACGATGTAGAAACTGTCGAGGTATTTAAATATGCCAGCGCCAGTATATATGGATCACAGGGTAAAGACGGGGTTATAGTTATTACGACAAAAGAAGGAAAAGGTCTGCAAAAGAAAGACATTCCCTCCATCGGTGTCCTCCCCATCACCGTCAAAGGCTTCTACCGTGGCCGCGAGTTTTATGCACCTAAATATGAAGCCAATCTGCCTACCAACCCCCGCCCAGACCTCCGCAGCACCATTTACTGGAACCCTGCCGTTATAACCGATAAGGACGGCAATGCCAATTTCGAGTTCTACAGCGCCGATACCCCGGGAACTTACCGCGTGGTTGTTGAGGGTATCGATAATAAAGGCGACCTGGGCAGGAAGGTGTTTTTTATTAAAGTGGAGTGATTTTTGGGTCCGGAAGTCGGAAAGTCCGGATCCCTATAGCTATCGGCCGTCCGAAAGTATAGGGATGAACTGGAGACATGTCCATTGACACAACGTGCCCCTACTAATAAGTCAGTTTTCGAAAAATACGTATTCAGACGACTGCGCTGTTTTCTAAAAACTTTGTAGCTTTATTTTAACATTTATGTTATTGGTTTATAAGCCAATAACGTCGACCTAATATCTTTAATAAAAGCGTTAAACGGATCAAAAATCACCTTATCACCATGAAACTGTTTAGCCTTCACTCAATTTTATTCCTCCTCCTGATCCTTTTAGCCAATTATGCCGCGCAGGCGCAAAATGATATTAACTTAAAATTAGAAAACTACACAAGTAAACACCCTATCGAAAAAGCCTACCTCCATTTTGATAAACTTTACTACGCAGCTGGGGATACGGTTTATTTCAAAGGCTATATCACGCAGGGCGAGCGCCATAATCCATCTGAACTAAGTGGTGTACTATATGTCGATCTGATCAATACCGGCAATAGGATAGATAGATCGATCAAACTTCAAATTGTCAATGGCGTAACCTGGGGCGATTTTGCATTGCCCGATTCCCTACCTGCTGGCAATTACCGGGTAAGGGCTTATACGCAATGGATGAGGAACGAGGGCCCTGAAGCCTTTTTTGAAAAAATTCTACCGGTTGGCAATATCCATCCCAAAAAAGTCGCTGAAAGTTTAGTTGCCAAAACTGCACAAAACAAGCCCGACGTACAGTTCTTTCCGGAAGGTGGTGAACTTGTAGCCGGTATACCCACCCGCATCGCTTTTAAAGCGATTCGCAGCAATGGTCTCGGTATTGGCGTAAGCGGTAACATTAGCGATGAAGCCGGTCAGGTTGTTACAAGTATTGCCTCTGCCCGTTTGGGAATGGGAAATTTCTACCTAACACCCGAACTTAACAAAGTTTATACCGCCCACCTGATCTTTGCAGATGGTAATAAGAATGACGTTCAACTGCCTTCGTCGATGAATAGCGGAATAAGCATGTCGGTAAATAATGATTCCGTTCAAAAAGCCACTATAAAAATAGCAGCGAATAAATCATATTTCGAGGCGAATAAAGGCAAAGCTTACAGCGTACTTATTTGGTCGGGCGGATATAGCACAACCGTCAACTGCAGACTTGATAGTGCTGTAATTTCGATGGATATCATCAAACGGCGACTGTTTACCGGCGTTACCCGCATCACGCTGTTTTCGGATAATTTGCAGCCGCTTTGTGAGCGATTGATATTTATCCAGAATTTCGACCAGATCGCTATTGATCTCCATCCCGACAAAGAACATTACAAAACCAGGGACAAAGTTACCATTCGGCTCCTGGCAAAAACCCGGGCTGATTCGGCCACTATCGGGCATTTTTCGGTATCGGTGACAGACGAAAATAAAGTAAAACAGGATGACGCTGATCAAACGACCATACTCAGCAACCTGTTGTTGACATCGGACCTGAAAGGATATGTCGAGCAACCAAACTATTATTTTGCCGATAGTGTCCAGGCAAGACAAAAAGCACTCGACCTGGTGATGCTGACCCATGGCTACCGGCATTTTGCCTGGAAACAGGTGCTGGATAGTGCCAATATTGCCATTAAGTATCCCGCAGAAGCGGGATTGACCATTCAAGGCACAGCCGAGAATTTACTGGGAAAACCTATCGCAAAAGCACGGGTGACGCTGCTGTCTTCCCAAAATAAAAGATTCATTAGCGACACTGCCGACGACAAAGGTAGGTTCCGATTTGGCAACCTGTTATTTGCGGATAGTGCGAAGTTTATTTTGCAGGCGGTCGACAACAAAAACGGCAAAAACACCAAATTGATCTATCATTGGGACATCCCGGCCGAATTGATCAATCGTTCATTTGAACAACAATCTATCGATACAATTGCAATTGGGGTATATATAGACAATGCGCAAAAAGAACAGCAAGTGATTCAAAAACTTGGTCCAATTTCCGGCAAATTGCTTAAGCAGGTTGATATTAGGGCGAAGAAAATACAAAGGACACCCATAAATGCTCGTTTTGGAATTACAAACCAAACAATAAGTGGCAACGATATTCCTTTCACTGGCAACGGACTTTCAATACGACTAATGAATTTAGTACACAACGTTTTATGGGATTCCGGGGGTGGGAATACCTTTATACCTTTTTTGCCAAGGAATTTCCACACACCGTGGATGAGTGCCGGACCAATGATAATAGTATGGAATGAAGCTGTTATGCCTCCGGGCTTTGATGTTAATCAAATCAGAGAGCCTATTGACAGTATTCAGGTAATTACTTCAGCACCAAACATACCATCGGGCGTATTAATATTTTACACCAGCGGCGGACGAAGGTTACAAGATATTGCCTCCACTGGCATCCTCCCCATCACTGTCAAAGGTTTCTACCGTGCCCGCGAGTTTTATGCTCCAAAATACAAAGCCAATCTGCCGCCCAACCCCCGCCCCGACCTCCGCAGCACCATTTACTGGAATCCGGCCGTGATAACCGATAAAGACGGCAATGCCAATTTTGAGTTCTATAATGCTGATGCGCCCGGCACTTACCGCGTGGTTGTTGAGGTTATCGATAATAAAGGCGACCTGGGCAGGAAGGTGTTTTTTATTAAAGTGGAGTAAGGCTTTTTAGTCCGCAAGTCCGATAACTATTAATCGCACTCAATTATTTCTTAAGAAAATGGTTTTGATAGACTCCTTCATCAAAACCAAAAAATAAAAAATCACCGTCTTCGATCACCGGCCTTTTGATGAGGCTGGTTTTTTCAAGGAATATGGGCAATGCACCATCGAAGCTTAACGCAGCTTCTTTTTGGGTATCGTCGAGGCCCCGCCAGGTGGCAGATTTTTTATTGAGGAAAACTTCGAGGCCGGCTTTTTTGTTCCATTGCTTTAACTTTTTAGGCTCGATGCCCGCTGTTTTAAAATTATGAAACTCAAAATCTATCTGGTTAGCTTTTAACCAGCTCAGTGCTTTTTGCACGGTATCGCAATTAGGTATTCCGTAAACTGTCATACCGCGAAAATACTAAAATTATAGCCCCCGCCGGAACATTTGAAGATCAGGAAAACAGCCTTTTTTTAGCGCTATTTGTTGTAGCGGGTCATCGTTAGCTCTGTACCTACCGTAGTAAAACTTTTGATCATTTCTATCGAACGCTCGATCAAAGCCGGAAGTTCTGGTAGCTCGTCATCATCAAATCCACTTAATACATAATCAACCTGACGGCCCTTCGGGAAGTTATCGCCTACGCCAAAACGTAACCTCGCGTAATTATTATGCCCGAGGGTTAGTTCGATATGCTTAAGCCCGTTATGCCCGGCGGCGCTGCCTTTAGGTTTCAGACGCAGCGTGCCCAAGGGTAACGCGATATCATCTACAATAACCAGCACATTGTCAATCGGTATCTTCAACTCCTGCATCCAGTAATTGAGCGATTTACCACTCAAATTCATATAAGTAGTTGGCTTCACCAGGAACAACGAGCGGCCCTTGTAATTCATTTCGGCATAGTAGCCCAGGCGCATGTTATAGAATTTGGCGTTTTCCTGTTTTGCCAATTCATCCAGCACCATAAAGCCGATGTTATGCCGCGTGTCCGCATATTCCTGCCCTATATTTCCTAAACCGACGATGAGGTATTTCATTTGTGCTGGTGAAGATAGCAGATGAAGGGGAAAAGACAAAGGACGGAAAGACAAAGGATAAAAGATAAAATTAAAAGAAATATATTTGTTCTGTTATATAAACCTTG
>Ga0164297_10004374_pt1 | contig 12683 bp, 11 predicted proteins | sample GEODES058metaG_FD_113539 | JGI IMG/M metagenome (GOLD analysis project Ga0164297, IMG submission 113539) | Dystrophic lake water microbial communities from Trout Bog Lake, Wisconsin, USA - GEODES058 metaG | ecosystem: Environmental > Aquatic > Freshwater > Lake | place: USA: Trout Bog Lake... | reverse complement strand
TAAAGACCTTGAGAGACTTGGTATTAAAACCTATCATTAATCCCATCAAATACGAGAATGCGCCAAGAGATAGAATTTCAGTATAAAAAATAACCAACTCTTGATCATAGCCGTTAAGTAAATCCGTTCCTAATAAAGGTATTAGCGCGCCAACCAACCATGAGGCACTGAGAAAATGTGCGGGGATATTCCATCTGCTTCGCCAAACTAGATATGATCCGGCAGTAAGGATGAAAAGATCAATGCTTAGTATAGAAGAAATCATTCTTGGGTGGTATAAGCAGGCCTTCTTTCAACCTCCTACTACTTTATCCTTGAGCCGCACAATCTCTTCATAACCATATGACCAAACATGAGGTGAAAATCCTCACACAGCTGCATATCAAATGATGGAATCCAAACCGAGTGATTTGCAATACCTCTCAATTTTCCACCGTCATAACCTGAAACCCCGAGAGTTTCCATGCCATTATCATTTGCGTATTGCACAGCTTTTAATATGTTTGGTGAATTTCCACTACCACTTATGGCAATCAACAAATCACCCTCATCTGCCACAGACTTTAGTTGGCCAACAAAAATATCGTCATAGGCTAGGTCATTACCGAAGGCTGTAATTAATCCAATGTTATCGCACAGAGAAATACCTCGAAACTGATTTCCAGTTGCAATATTGACCATCTTATTCCAATCCGTAATGTAGTGAGATGCCGTGGATGCACTTCCACCGTTTCCGCAGGTAATTATTTTCTTTCCAGACTGATATTTATCAGAAATTATTTGGATCGCAAACTCGATCTCCTCAATATTAATTAATGCAGTTAATGCATTATGTGCCTCTAAATAAAGCGCAACGGAATTTTGTGATGTATTTTTCATAAGCTTAATTTTCAAAATAAATAATTTGTGTGCCAACTTTGTCAAAGCCAATCTTAATGGGCCGAAGAAATGAAAGTGTTCGGCATATCTCTTGATGTTTATCTTCGGGTGCAAAAAACATCAAAAACCCACCACTACCGGCACCAAGTAACTTTCCACCAGAAGCGCCAGCATTGATCCCCTTTTCATACCACTCATCAATCTCAGTATCTGTTATCCCAGGGCTAAGCTGCTTCTTTAGAGTCCAATTTTCATGCAATATTTCTCCAAAATTTTGAATTAAGCCGGACTCAATATTAGCCTTCAAGTCAAATACCAACTGAACCATTTTCTTCATCACCAACTTTGTATTTGAGGTCATCAATCGTTCAGACTGGTCTACCAGTATTGATGAAGCACTTCTTGTTCGTCCCGTATAGAAAATAAGAATCGACTTCTCTATTTCTTGAATAATTTTAGGTTTACAAATTAATGGGGTAACGGAAACACGCTCATCAGCATAAAATTGAATGAGATTTAGGCCGCCATAAGAGGCGGCATACTGATCTTGCTTTCCTATAGGCTCACCGCATTTATTTATTTCAATATCACATGCCTGCTCTGCGAGAGTCTTCTTGGATGCATATTGATTTTTGTAGGCGTTAATGGCATTTAAAAGTCCTACCGCGTAAGAGCTGGAAGATCCAAGTCCAGTACCTCTTCCAGGTATATCAGCCATCGAGGCAATCTCAATGCCCCCATGAATACCAGCCAATTTCAAAGATTCCCTTACTATTGGATGCTCTATGAGGTCTATAGATTCGACCTCCTCAACTTTTGAGTAACTGACTCGTATGCCCCCATCAAACTTCTTATTGACGGTGACGTACATATATTTATCTATTGAAGTGGACAGAACTGCACCTAAATCTTCGCGATAAAACGAGGACATATCACTTCCACCACCAACGAAACTCATCCTAAATGGAGTTTTACTGACAATCATGTTAAGACTTTATTTTATGGGTGGCAAATGCAGCACTACTTTTTACTAATTTGACCTCATCATTCTGACGCGAAGCAAGAATACTAATTATTTCTTCCTCGCTTTTACCTCGCCATAAATAATCTCTCATTAACCTATCGGTACGGACACCCTCTTCAACATCAACATACACCCTTGTCCTAGAAAGAGATCTTAATTCCTCGCTTATAAGAGCTGGCACCCCCTCGATAATAATTAAATCCTCTGGGCCAATTGAATGAAACCCATTTTCAATTATAGTATTGCTAACCCTTTCATATGTTAACCTTGGAAAGCTAACTCTAGCATCACTTTCAATTACTCTAGTTAAAGTGCGAACAGCTTTACTCAGATCATACCTAAATAAAACGCCGGTACCTTCAACCCGCTCGTCTTTTGGCCTTAACCACGCATCTAATTCTATTAGATGGGTAGCTCTTCCACTACTCTCAAATAAATCTTTTAATACTCTTGCGGACGAGCTTTTTCCGGCTCTAGCAGCACCACCAACAATAATACATCTCTCATCGTATGAGTCATTGACAATCGATACACACTGTCTAGCGATAGACTTATGGCCATTCAAAATCCAGTCAATTGCACTAGATAAATCAGGCATTACAAAATCCGGAGTTACTTGATATTTTGAATCTCCTCCACCATAGCCAGTTCTTAAAAGAATAGTTTTTAATCCTGCTCGAATTCCAGCGAGAATATCAGTGGTTGTATCCCCTATCATCCAGGAGGACCTGCGATCAATATTTAGATCAAAACATGCTTGATCTATTAGCCCTGTTTTTGGCTTTCTACATCCACAGGCAATCTTAAAATCTAAATTTTCTCCAGGGTATCCCCTATCTGGATGATGCGGACAAATAAATGTTCGATCTAAGTATGCCCCCTTTAAACCTAATTCGTACTCCAATTTAGCAGTAACAGCTTCAAGCCCCTCGATAGATATTTCACCACGAGCAATTACTGGCTGGTTAGTAACGCATATTGCTAAAATTCCGGATCTATTTAAAAGGCGAATGCCCTCTGCTGCCCCAGAAATTAATTCAATTTGCTCACTGAACTTAAGATGATCAACCTCTTTATTAATGGTCCCATCTCTGTCTAAAAATACCGCCTGCCTGAAGTTTCTTTCAGCCAATTTTTCTGGCGCCCCACTCTCAATATCCACTAGGACTTTATCAAGTCTAGCGGGTGTGCCCATATCCTTGATGTATTCAGGACTTATGTACCCCTTAAGTCTAAGGCCCTTATCAATCATTAACGCAAAAACATCTTTAACTATGTCAAACTTTCCAGAGGGTATCTCAATACGCCCAAAAGAGCTCTTACTGCAAACATATAAACCCGCATTTACAAGATTTCTTACTGAATGCTTTTTATGATCCCCATAGACATGAATGCTTTGCACTAAAGATTGGTTGTCAACTCTTATCAAATCTGAATCCTGTGGATGATCATTGGGATGCAAGAAAAGTGTGACCTCTGCATCGCCAGAGGTATGTGCACACCACATTCTCTTTAAATCGACATCTAAGTAAGTATCCCCATAAAGAACCAAAAATACGTCAGCCATTTGCGGAAGGGCGTCAACAATAGCGCCGCCCGTACCTAAAGGTGCTTCCTCAATTTGATATGTCAAATGAACGCCAAATTTTTCGCCGTCACCAAAATAACTAGAAATAACTCTGTGCTCATAATGCACTAGCAATAAAATATTGGTAAAGCCATAAGACCTGCATAAATTTATTTGGTGCTCTAACAAAGGATGCCCAGATAATTCTGTCATAGGCTTTGGCATTAAACCAATTCGCTCCTTAAGTCTCGTGCCGAAACCGCCGGCAAGTATCACCACTTGATTCGGCATAAGTTTATTTTCTAGATTCAAATATCCATCGGTTGGAGTTTAGCCATCTGGCCGTTTCCTGAATAGAGTCTTTTAAGTTAAATTTAACTTTCCATCCGGATCCTAGAGCTTTCTGTATATCCAAAAATACAAATGGGTTATCGCCAATCCAACCTTTTTTACCAATCCCAAACTTCAACTCCGGCGTTACCTCTAATGCTTCACATATCCAATGGGCTGACTGCTCGACACTGCAGTATCTTTCATTCCCCAAGTGAAAGATTTCAAAATGATTTTTAGATTCTTTTGCAACTCTTATGTCTTCGCAAAGCAACATAATTGCACCAATGCAATCATTTATGTGCAAATAACTCTTTTGAGCAGTCCCATCCCCAAGAATATTTAAAAGATTTGGATTGACAATTAATTGCTTCACAAAATCGAAAACGTGACCATGTGGATAGCGTGGACCCAAAATAGAAACAAATCTGAATGCATAACCCTCAAACCCATAACCTTCGCAATATGAAGAAATTAAACCCTCCCCAGCCATTTTTGATGCGCCATAAATTGATGTTTGATTAGGTATGGGGCAATTTTCAGGGGTTGGAAAAATTTCGGGCTCGCCTAATGCCGCTGCAGAAGAGGCAAATACTATCCTTTTGACATCATTGCACCTCATTGCCTCAAGTAAATTAAAAGTGCCGAGAATGTTCTGTTGAATATCCTTTCCCGGATCCGATAAACCACCCCGTATGTCTGCATTTGCAGCAAAATGATAAACAACGTCAACACCAATTAAAACATCACATATTTCTTTAAATGCCAGTAAATCGCCCTTAATAAATGAAAATTTGCTTTTGAGGGATGCTTCATTAAGAAACTTCATTTGCCCTGTTGACAAATTATCAAACCCAATTACTTCATGACCTCTGCGCAATAACTCGTCAACAATGTGACTACCTATAAAACCGGCTGCACCTGTAACTAAATATTTCATTAATAACCTATCTTTTTAATTAATTGAATCATCTTAATCTTAAAACCAAATATTACTTTATGAAGATAAAAATAAAGTCTCAGTTTTAATGGCAAAGGACATCCACTATAACTGCAAGCTTCTAAGCAATCGTTGATTATCTTTTCTCTCATTAATGAGACATCAAAATTTTGCCTAGCAAATTCGCGAGCCTGAATTCCATAAGATGGCAAATTTTCACGATTAGTCACATAAAAATCTAGCGCTTCATAATATTGTTCAACATTATTAACCTCAGCAGCTAAAGCAAAAGGTTTTCTAACAAGAAACAAGTGATCATTAAATTTTTTACTTACATGCGTAACAACTACATTCTGATAAAGCATAGATTCAGCTATTGCCATGCCCAACGTCTCCCCATCCAATCGAGCGTGTGCAAATATGTCAATATCTCTGTATAGCTTATCCAACTGGTCCTCACTCAACCAGTCAACAAAATCAACCCTCTTGATACCTCGCTCTTTTACAAGCCGCCTTGCTTGGTGAGGTGGATTTACATAAATATATTTGACCCGCTCTCCATATTTTTTTTCCAATTTCTCAAATGCCAGTAGAGATATTGGGTCAAATATAGATGGGTCTGGACGCCCCGTTCTACCAAGAATAATAGGCCTATCTTTTGGCCGACCAGATGCTTTTTCTTCATTAAACTCAGGAATTCTTAATGGATTAAAAAAAACCTCCGCTATATAAACACCCTTTCTTTGAAGTCTTCTAACATTACTGCCTCCAGAAACTAACAATTTTCGCAAATTTCCATTTGAGGTGAAATGCCCAAATGGAGATAATTCTATAACCGGCAACCAATTTGGAAGATTAAATAGGTTAGATTGGTTATCCCCCCATACAAGACCAATAAATACATTTGGCTGAATATCGTTAAGAATTTCTGTCATTGATGGAGACATATTTACGTAACGATAAGGGGAAGAGATCTCAGCACGGTCAATAGTAAATTCTATAAATTTTATATTTTTATTTAAAAAAATTTCTGGAATATGATTATTCAAATCCCTAGCATAAACGACATAAATCTCAAACATACCAGAATCGCTCAGTATTTCAATAAAATCTCTAAGTAACTTCTCGGCACTACCAGTAATTTTATTAAAAAGGGTATGGTGAAAAATAAGAATTTTATTCATAGTTATAACTAATTATTGATAAACAATTTTTTCATCATTATGTTAAATTTGAATGGCATTAAAGATAGGTACTTTGCCATCAAACCCAATAAAATACATATTAATAAGATAACCAGAAATATAGACTTAAATTTTGCAATCACAATTAGACCTAAGCCAGTCAATATCAACGAAAAAATTATGTAAATGAATTTATCGAATGGCCATATCATATTGTTTTCTAAAAGCCATTTCTTTGCTATTGCCCAACTCATCAAAAACGCTATAGCTTCAGAAATTAGAAGGGCGTATCCAGCCCCCGCAATTCCAAGCCTAGGCGTGAATAAAAAAACTCCTCCTACTAAAACCAGGGCAGTTAACATTGATAGCACTAGCTGTGGTCGCAATAGATTTCTCCCTTGGATGATTGCCAAGGCTGGCTGGGAAACACCATACAACAACGTTGCCAAAGAAAAAAGGGCAAATAACTCCGCGTCATACTGAAACTTACCCCTAGTCCACAAACTAAAAACAGAGGGCGCAATGTACTGAAGCAAAATTAAGGCGGGAGCCATAATGCCACAGCATATTATCCATACTAGTGAAAATGATATTTCCACTTTTTTCTGATCGCCTCTAATCAGGTATCCCGCCAACTCAGGCATGAGCGGCCCAGTTATGGATCCAAGACCCTGCTGAATGGCGCTAGAGCCTGTTCTCATAGTTGAGTACGCAGCCATATCGGAGGCCCCGACAATCGGGGATAATATCAGCCGGACACCCTGCTGCCTCCCCTGCTCCAATAAAATTCTTAGGCTAACTAGAGTCGATTTATGAGCCATATCGACTCCACCTCTCCAACTTTGATGGGAAAAGTATATTCCTTCTCTCTTTAGCAAAATGAATGCATAATGAATAAAAAAAACGTTATAAATAAAAATGCTTGTCACCAATACATATCCCGCCTGGAGAATATCCCCCCCCATAACAATTGAGAACAATGGAGAGATGGATGTAATTAGACTCCCCAACAAACCGAAATAAGTAACACTAGAAAAGTATCCAATAGCCGAAAGAAGGCGCACTAAAACCCCCCCCAAACTTCCGCATAAAAAAGTTGTTAGGGCTATGAGAATAAGAACATGCCCTCCATCCACTCCATTCCTTGCATCGCCCAATGGGATTGCACCAAGAATGAATGCGAATAGACCAAACTTTACAACGCAAAAGGCAAACAATAACTGCAGGGCGCCTATCAAAAAAGATATAGGCAAACAAGTGGAGTAAAAGTCAGAAATACTAGATCGATCTATATGGGCAATACGCATAAACTCGTTGCCTATATAAGTCATTAATCCAAGCGAAAGCATATCAAGCAGTGTAGCCGCGCTAATTATTGATAGCCAAATACCATAAGTAGCAGCATCCCAATATGCTAAATAAAGCGGGACTAAAATAATTTGGAGCCCAGCAGTAATCACCAGACGAATCCATGAAGCTATTGATCCTCGCATGACTCGACGGATTGTTTTCATAAATTAAGTCTAAATTTAATGTTCCATACTAAATTTTTTCAAACAATAAATCACACTGACATATTGGCTCATTCCTTTCAAGCCTCTTAAAATCACAAATATCTCTCAGTGCGTATGAATGATTTTTCATGAACTTCATCACATGCTCTAATTGAGGGGCCCCATCGTTTAAATTAGCGACGGATGCCTCCATCAACACAAATCGACAAGTCGTCAAATAAGCTCCGAGACCATTCAGCACATCTAACTCTGCACCTTGAACATCCAACTTAATCAAGTCGACTACCTTTATTTGTCGTGCCTCCAATAATTCTTGCAGTGTTTTTATACTCTTTTGAATAACCACTCGCGGATGATTAGAATTTTCAGAATAAATGGAAGATCCTGTCTCCATTTCAAAAAAGAGTACCTCACGCCCTGACTGATCCCCAAGAAGCCCAATCTCGTAATCAATTAATGGGGAGCTATTTTTAACCTCCTCTAAAAAGGCTCGTTTGCTATCCTGAGCCTCAAACATTATGATCTGAGCGTCAGGAAAAATGGAATGCGCCATTCGGGTCCATTGACCAATATACGCCCCCACATCCAATATAAATTTTGGCCTAAAACCGCTACTAGCCAAATACCTTAATCTAGACTCCATATCGTTACCAGCGGCCGCCAGTAAAAGCCGATCTGGAAATATTGACAAGCACAAGACAATTACTGATTTTAGAAACTTCTTCATTAAATAGCCTTTAAATTAACAAGAGCTCAGAAAAAATATACCGGGCCTATATTGGTTATCGAAATTTCTTCCAAAGTAATCTATTTTATGCATTCAAAAATAAGGTTATTTTGAATAAAAAAATTATATGCTATTGAAACCCCTTAATAAATTATAGTATCAATAACTAAATCAGCAGAAATATATTATCTTTTTAAATAAAGTAGCCGTAACTTCGCAGTATCAAAACCCACTTACCTATTAATTCAATAGTAATTTGAAAAAATTAACATCAATATTATTTTCAATCACACCCCTAAAGCATTAATTTTTTCCGAAACCAAACCAAAATCTACCAACTGCTATCTTTTTATTCGCTACAAAACTCCTGACCCTTGCCATTATTGATTTAAGCCCATCAAAATCTTTAATAATAAATTTATTCAACTCGAGCTCTACTATCTTTGCAATGGATACATCTAACTCATCCGGATCAATTATTGCCCAAACCTCATTTTTATCACGATAAGGAAATAGCCCCACTCTTGCAGCTATTAAATCCTCAACTACCCTTCTGGAATTTTTTTGTATTCTCTCTTCTTGATGTGCGAAAGCGAGCAACTTTGCTGCGATAGATTTATCATCTCCAAGATAGCTAAAATGGCTTCCCCCATCCTTAACTCTTAATACCCTTGCTTTAGAATCAAAATTCACACCCTCTTTTGATTTAATACCACGACCAGTTGATCGCAAACGATTGGGTGAAAAATGCTTTTTATAAAAGCTTCCACAAGTTCCCAACCAAGGCAGCTCATTAGATATTATAAGTTCATAATTTAGTCGGAAATTGAAAATTCTTTGCTCAAATACTGAGATTATATTTTCTTTGTCATCCGCATTAGATGTCTCTTCAATAGCCCTCTGTATAGATTCTGGATTCGGAATTTCATCAACATCAGATACTAATATGTAATCTTCTGAGCTAACATTCAGATTTTCCAATACAGCATGTATTGCTTCCCTTTGAAACTGCTCGCGCCCCCAATTGGTTAGACCCTCAGGAAAATCAATCACAGCGTGTTTAACCTTACTATCACGCATTATGTATCCATAAGGGCTCTCTGCAAGATACAATGGCTTAGGCTTGCCACTATGTGTTGAAGTTGCCTCCACAATAATAAAATAATCAACTACACTCTCTAAATGCTTCAACCTTAATAAAAGTTGAGGGATTTCATTGTAAAATATGAAACAATCATATACTTTCATTTACTCAACTCTTTTATATAACATCATTAATAGCAATCTCATTACATACAGTTTCAAAGTATTAAATCTATTTCTCTTAAAATAGTTATGATAATTTTCGTTGGCGTCTAAGCTACCGATATCCACACCCCAAAATTTAACGCAGGATTCAGCAATATCATTAGCCACTAATTTTGAATAGTAACTCGATAATTTTTTATTTATACTCAATACTACTGAAAGCTCTTTACGAAGAGAGACTCCCTGCTTTATCCAACCTATAGAAGTTTTAATGTTTTGACTTTCATTTTCTTTAACCCTATAGGTAGCCATAACCTTTTTAGTCACAAAGGTTCCATACTTCATATTAAATTTTGTAAAAAAAATATAATCCGCCGATGGAAATAAATTTGGATTGAACCCACCCAAACTCATGGCATAGTCTTTTAGCATCAGAATTCCTAAAGAGCCAGTATGCGGATTGGTAAAAAAATAATCTAGGGGATTTAATTTTTTTACCTCATTTAAACGATAATTAGATATGTGTTTTTTAAATAATCTTGCAAGAGTGCGTGACAGGTTATAACCACCCTTATTTTTTCTTTCATCAATAATTCGAGATCCACACCCTAATAATTTCAGATCTGGATTTTTCTCAATAAGAACCAACATGTTGAAAATGTAGTCATCATCCAACATATCATCATCATTGAGAATAGTTATCCACTCTGATGTTGCCAGCTGAATTCCTCTATTCCAGTTGCCGAACATACCAAGATTTATCTTATTTCGATACAACCAGATATTATCTACAGAATGTTGATTAATAATATCCAAGCAAACACTACTAGTTTGATCGAGCTCTACATTATTATCAACAATAATAATCTCGTAGCGAGTCTGGCCCCTCTGATTAACGGCCGACAGCAAAGCCTGTCGCAATAAATCAGGGCGCTTATAAGTTGGAATAATAATTGAGAGAGCCGGGCTTAAATTAACGCTTCCTGCTATAACTAAATCAGATCCTAACTCCCTAAGATCCAAAAAATTATTTTCATTCGTGAGAACTTTAGCCTCCATTAAGCTGACTCTTAATAGCATTCCAAGTAAGGGAAATGCCTTCGGCTAATGGAACAGATGGTGACCAACCCGACAGCGTATTACAACCCTCCCATGGAATCATCACCTCTCTTAGTCGATATTCTCGTGCCCCCCAATTAACGGCCAAAGAAAATGAAGTAACTCTCTCCACCAACGCAACCAATTCTTTTAATGATAGAGAACTCTCGGAGCATATGCTAAATTTCTCATGGTAGCTTTGAGAAAAACTTGGGGCGATTAATCTTCCAAGCGCTATTGTGTAAGCTTGCAAGATATCAGCTATATAAACTAGGTTGATCCTTTGCTCTCCAGGCGACATATCAATACTTTTTTGACTTGAGATGGCCTTAAAGAGTAAGTTTACAAGCTTAGGTCTAGGGTCTCCTGGACCATAAGTGTCATATAAATATAAAGTAATTACACTAAAATCATGGGCATTAATATAGTAATTTAATATTTTTTCAAACGCCTCTTTGGTTGCGGAATATAAATTTACAGGATTTTCTCTAATATTCTCATAAAATTGCCAAGATGTTCCTGTGTTTACAAGCCTTCTTACACCATTTTTCTCCATGGCCTCGCATAACTGCATAGAAAATAATAAATTACTTTCAACTAATGCATTAATATCATTTGAATCATGTTGGGATAAAAATAAAGATGCCAAATGAATTACTACTTCAGGCTTTGCATCTTGAACAATTTTGATTAGGCCTACCGTTGTCCCATCAAATTGATGATAAAAAACCGAAGGGCTATTATTGGGCAATTGTGTTTCCGCACTGTAATACTGACGCGAAACTACGTGCACAAGCCAACCTTCGTTTGATAGTTTACGAACAAGATTCGAGCCAATAAAACCGGTCCCCCCAGTTACCAAGACAACTCTTGCCACATCAATTTGACTATTCAACATAGGAAAAGGGGCTTACAAACTCAGTCATCGAAACCAACGATCTGTCTCTAGGAGAAAGAATGGGGCTCTCAACCTTCCAATCAAAGCCGAATGAGCTCCATAAAATCCCAGAGTCATTTTCTGGCGAGTGAGAGGTGCTAACTTTATACACCAGTGTTGCGGTTTTACTTATCGCCAAAAATCCATGTGCCATGCCTTTTGGCAGATAAATGCAATTACCTCTTTCACGACTTAATGTAAAACTTTTTGCGAATCCATATGTTGGCGATCCTTGGCGCAAATCCAACACTACATCAGTTACCTCACCTTCAACGCAATAAACCAACTTTACATGATCCTCTGGTGGAGTCTGAAAATGCATTCCCCGAATAACCCCCTTATTTGAGCTGGAATAGTATTCTTCAGAAAAATTTATTTCTAAGCCATATTTTTGGTAAATATTTTTTTCAAAAATTTTTACAAATCTACCCCGAGAATCAGCAAAGATACTTGGATATATCTCATAGCAACCTTTAATTCCAGATTCAATAAAATCAAACATTAAAAATTAATTCCCAGGTAGGTCTCAATTTGATTACAAACAAACTCTAGCATCTCTTGAGTTAGCGCGGGTTGTACTCCGATCCAAAAGGTTTGATTCATTACCCTATCGGTATTGGTTAAATCTCCACTAATACGATATTGCGCACCTTCCATAGAAGGTTGACGTACCAAGTTACCAGCAAAGAGTAAGCGGGTGCCGATTCTTTGTTGATCCAAATAAGTTAAAAGATCTAATCTGCTTACTGGCGAATTTTCTTTTACAGTAATCGGAAAGCCAAACCACGATGGATCTGAATTAGGCGTTGCTTCTGGAAGTTGCAAAAACTCTTCACAAGTTTTTAAACGCTCCTTTAAGAATTTAAAGTTATTCTTACGCGCCTGAATAAATGCTGATGCCTTGTCTAATTGCGCTAAAGCGCATGCTGCCTGCATATCACTGATCTTGAGGTTATAACCTAAATGACTATAGGTGTATTTATGATCGTAACCTTCCGGCAAATTACCCAGCTTCCAACAGAAACGTTTACCGCATGTATTGTCTTTTCCGGGCGGGCAGTAGCAATCACGCCCCCAATCTCGAAAGCTCTCGGCGATTTGCTTTAACTCAAAGTTATTAGTAAATACAGCGCCGCCTTCACCCATTGTGATGTGATGCGCAGGATAAAAACTCAATGTTCCAATATCGCCAAAAGTTCCCACTATTTGGCCTCTATAAGCAGTCCCTAACGCAT
>Ga0164297_10004369_pt1 | contig 12686 bp, 13 predicted proteins | sample GEODES058metaG_FD_113539 | JGI IMG/M metagenome (GOLD analysis project Ga0164297, IMG submission 113539) | Dystrophic lake water microbial communities from Trout Bog Lake, Wisconsin, USA - GEODES058 metaG | ecosystem: Environmental > Aquatic > Freshwater > Lake | place: USA: Trout Bog Lake... | reverse complement strand
TGATTCAGCGGATACCCGTGCAATTGAATTGACGGCAGATGCAACAGGCGGTTTAATTTCTGCCCGTGGTGCTTTCCCAATTCGTTTCGATCAGTCTGGTACTGAAATCGCGCGTTTTGACTCCAGCGGTAACTTGGGTATTGGAACTACAAGTCCCGCTGTATCTGGCATCAATACAACAATTAACGTCAAGTCGCCAAATTCTTCTGCTTCTGCTTATTTGTTAGCTCAAAGTAGTGACGGTGGCTCAAGCATCGGACTTTTATCAGGCAACTCAAGCTCTGACCAAGCGGCAATTATTTATCAGACTGCTTTGAGATTTGGTACTGCTTCTGGTGTTGGCATTAGCGGTTTTACAGAACGTATGCGTATTGACTCCAGCGGTAACTTGCTGGTGGGGCAGACAACTAAAAGTCAAACAACAGTCGGTTTTTATGCAGCTGGAGATGCAACAGCAGGTTCTACTTCTTCTTGTATGGCTGCAAGTACAAGCGCAGCTACAACATGGAACACTTATTCAACGGGCGCTGGCGCATACAGGTTTTATGTTGATTTGGGCGGCACAATTCACGCAACAAGCATTGTTATTACGGCTATTTCAGACGAACGCCTGAAGGAAAATGTCCGCGATTTGGACACAGGCCTTTCTACTGTTATGGCGCTTAAACCTCGCCGTTACGATTGGAAAGAAGGCAAAGGTCTTGACAAGAAAAACGCCGCTGGATTTATTGCTCAAGAATTTGAAACAGTATTTCCTGATTCTGTTGGCACATCTAAAGCTGGCGCTGATGGTATTGAATACAAGAACATCAATTATGAGGAGTTAATCCCAACATTGGTGAAAGCTATCCAAGAACAGCAATCCATCATCACAGACTTGCAAGCTAAACTCAAATCCGCTGGCGTAGCTGGCTTTTAAGGAAACATCATGGCAAACACATACACATGGAAAATTGAAGCACTTGATTGCGCTCCTAGTGCAGAAGGTCAGACCAACGTGGTCAACACAATTCATTGGCGTGTTAACGGCACAGACGGTACTCATACCGCTAGTGTTTACAACACGCATCCCGTGACCTATACCGCTGGCTCACCTTTCACGGCTTTCAATAGCCTGACAGAAGCAGAAGTCATTGGTTGGTTGCAATCCGCAATGGGAACAGAAAAAGTGACTGAATTGGAAGCTAATTTGGATGCTCAGATTGCTGCGTTGGTTACGCCAGCCGTTGTGACTCCTGCATTGCCTTGGGCTGCGGCATAATAAACATTGGTAGCTGATGCCATTCATCAGTATTTTTAAGGAAATGCAATGCAAGAAGTTCAATTGACTCTTTTAGACGCAGAAGTTAAAGACATTATTGGTGTTCTTAACAATTTGCCTACTGGTTCTAACGCTTGGCCTTTGGTTCAAAAAATCATTAATCAATTGCCAAAGCCTGAAACACCTGTTGAAACTCCTGCTGTGCAATGAAAATTGCTGTCTATGCAATAAGCAAAAATGAAGAGCAATTTGTTCAACGTTTTTGTGATTCTGCTAAAGACGCCGATTTAATCATTATTGGAGACACTGGCTCTACAGACAATACCAAACAATTGGCTATTGAATGTGGGGCTGTTGTCCATGATATTTGCATTAGTCCTTGGCGTTTTGACAAAGCACGGGATGCTGTCCTTGCTTTAATTCCTTGTGATGTGGATGTTTGCATTAGCCTTGATCTTGATGAAATCATGGAAGAAGGCTGGCGTGAGGAAATTGAACGAGTCTGGCAAGAAGACACAACCAGATTGCGTTACAAGTTTGATTGGGGTTGTGGGATTGCTTTCTTTTACGAAAAGATCCACCATCGCCACGGTTATCACTGGCATCACCCCTGCCATGAATATCCAGTGCCAGACCCCAGAACAAATGAAGTGTGGGCGCATACCGACATGCTTTTGGTAAGCCACCATCCTGATCCAACAAAATCTCGTGGTCAATACATGGATTTGCTTGAGGTGGCTGTCAAAGAAGACCCACGCTGCCCAAGAAATGCGTTTTACTATGCTCGTGAATTGACATTTCATTACCGCTGGCAAGATGCTATTGTCGCTCTGGACAAGTATCTGAACATGCCTGAGGCAACTTGGCCTAATGAACGGTGTTATGCCATGCGTTTATTGTCTAAATGCAACGCTGAACTTGGCAACCCTTGGGAGGCTATCAAATGGGCTCGTTTAGCGGCTGCTGAAGCCCCTAATACCCGTGAGCCTTGGGTTGAGTTGTCCATGCTGATGTATCGCTACAGCATGTGGAATGACAGCTATGCAGCGGCTATGAATGCCTTACAAATCGTTGACAAAGAGGCTGTTTATACGATGGATCCATCCGTATGGACAGAGAAACCTTACGACCTTGCCAGCATAGCAGCTTGGAATCTTGGGTTCAAAGAACAAGCAATCGAATATTGCAAGAAAGCTTTAGAATTCAACCCTAAAGATTCTCGTTTGGTTAGGAATCTTGAACAGATGACGGAATCCCTATGTCAGAATACCAACGACTCAGAACACCATTTTTAAACATGTCTCAACAAGAGATTAAAGAAATCTTTGATTACAAAGATGGGTTTTTATATTGGAAAATTGATAAAGCAAATAAAAAAATCAAAGCAGGATCTGTTGCCGGAAGCAAAACTTCAAAAGGGTATTTTAGATTAACTCTTAATTATCAAGAAATTCCCGTCCACAAAATAATTTATTTGTGGAACAAAGGATTTGTGCCTAATGTGATTGATCATATTGACGGGGACAAATTGAACAACAAAATTGAAAATTTAAGATCTGCTAATTTGCAAACGAATCAATACAACAGGAAAAAAGGCAAAAATAATTCTAGTGGTTGTAAAAATGTTTTTTGGAATGCAAAAGGCAAATATTGGCAAGTGCATATTCGAGAAAACAAAAAAGTTCATTCTTGGTATGTAAAAGATTTTGAGCTTGCAGAATTAATTGCGACAGAAGCTCGAAATAAATATCACAAGGAATTTGCTAATCATGTCTGAATACACAAGAATCAGAACTCCATTTGCCCAGATGTCGTTCACTCCTGACGTGCCTAGCAATGCGCTCGGTGCGAATGAGTACAACTCTGGCAAAAATGTTGAAGCTGATGTTCGAGGAATTAAAAAGGTTGCTGGAGAACAAGCAATCCTTTCTGCCATACCCGGCAATGTGTTTTACATGGATGGAGGTTTTAGAAGCCAATCCACATGGGTTTATATTGCTGCAACCACCCAAGGAAAGTGGTACATGATCACTTCCGCAGGTATTTCAAATATTACTCCCGGAGTTGGTGCTAACCCTAATGCTGCATTGTCTGGATATACGGACGATACAAACATTACTTCTGATTGGGTTGGTGGTGTGTTTTTTATCAATGACACGCTACGTCCTCCAATGTATTTCCGTCCAACAGACACAGAAATCAATATTTACGATTCTGCTCCTGACAACTATGTTTGGAACTATGAATCTGGATTGTCTCCTGCGGTTACTGCTGTGACTGCTGGTTTTGTCCGAAATTATTGTTCGCCAAACGTTGGCAACATTTTGGTGGCTGGAAATCTGACAAAAACAATTTCAGGTGTTAATTACCAATATCCAACGACCATCCGTTGGTCACAAGCATTTGCCAATACTGGTGTTCCTACAACATGGAGCCCAACATTAAACAACGTTGCTAACGAGTTGGAAATTCCAGTTCGTGGACCAATCATTGACGGTTTCTTTTTAGGTGCAAATTTCTATATTTGCAGTTATTGGGATACCGTTGTAATGACGCCTATTGGTTATCAAAACAGCACGGCTCCTATTTTTGGAATTCGTTTGTTTAATCAAGGCCGTGGTTTAATGAACAACAACTGTTGGGTCAATGCTGATCAAACGGTTTATGGCGTAGACGCAAGGGATATTTGGGTATTTGATGGATCTTCATTCCAAGGTCTTGGCAATCAAAAAGTTCGTGATTATTTTTTCAGCAACATTAGTCCGACTTATCAAAATCGGATGTACATGGTGAATAACACCAAAAAATATCAGATTGAAATTTATTACCCAGATTTAACGTCCACAGGATGGTGCAACAAAATGTTGTCGTACCGTTATGACCTGCAAATCTGGAATGCCCCTAAAGATGTGCAAAATTCTTGCATGGGAGCTGAAGGTCCTATTTACCAATCTGGCGCATTTAACCTTGCTTCAAGAACTATTGTTTACGCTCAAGGCGACACCAACAACAGCCAATTAATTCAGACTGGTATTGGTAATAGTTTTACTGGGAATGCTATCCACGCTACTTTTGAGCGCACAAATATTCAATTGCAAACGTCGGATGGCCCAGTACCTTTTTTGTCCAAGAGTTACCTTCACAGGATGGCTCCAGAAGTGAGTGGGACTGGGTACTTGACTGTTACTGTCGGTGGAGCTAGTTCAGTTGCTGCAACAACGTTGTATGGCGATTCTCAACAAATGCAAATTGTTACTGAATCGCCTTGGGTGCCAACAAATCAAAACAAAAACACATTGCCAGCATTAAAAGTCGAATCCAATGACGCAACAGATACTTGGAACATGACGGCAATGAACTGGCAAGCCAAAATTGTTGAGGATTCTTTCTAATGCCTTTTCTATTAGATTCCAATCCAGATCCAAGTGAAATTGCAGGTGCTGTCAATTATTTGATGGCAAATTTGACTGCATCTACATCAGCTAACCAAGGGACTGGACAAATTACAGACCCTAATGGCAATGTTATTGGCTATTTATATCAATACATGGATATTAAATATGCCCAAAGTTACGATGGTTCAGTTGGTTTTTCTGATTCTCCGACGAACGCTACTTATTTTGGTTTGAGAAACAATAATTCATCTGTTGAATCAACAAACCCCGCTGATTACATTTGGTATCAAGCTGCTGGTGGATTTGGGACCACAAAATATCTTTGGTATCAAACAACTGGCGGACGACAAATACAATTTGACGTTTCTACTTTAGCTCCTGATGTTGGATGGGTCAAAGACAATGGTTCAGCTATTAACTTGGATGTTGTTACTTCAGGCAATATTCCTGTTGTTGTTGCTACATTTACACCATTTTTCACACCTGCTGTTTTGCAGGTTCCTAGATCTGGTTACCCATTAACGCCTTCTTTTACTGGTATTGCTCCAGTAATGTATGCAACAGATGGCGGCACTGTTATTCCTTTTTCTGGAGCACAAACGGATACAAGCGTAGATTTTGTGCCCGGCTCATGGAGGATTGGTAATTCAGCCACTACAGGTTATGGTGATATTGGCCTGACAAACATCACGATTGGAAACCCAACAGATGCAGGAGATTATGCTCAGTGGCCTAACCCAACTGCTATGTCGAACAGTCCAGCATACATTACTGTTCCAGTTCGTTATAAAAATGCTTTGGGAACTGTTTCACAAGCATCGGTAGCAACTCAACAATTTTTATTTGTTGATTCCGGCGTGTCATCTTCAGGAATTGATATTTCTGGCTACACATCATTTGCTCAAAATGCTGGCGGTATTTATACCCCTTCTAGTGCAACGTTGTCTGCAATATTGCAAAACGTTGTATCTCCAACATATAGTTGGACAATCAGTGGAGCAACGCCAACATCTTCTACTGCATCTTCCGTTGTTGTTACTCCAACATCTTCATCAACTGGAGTTACAGTAACTTTGACCGTTAATGGCGCAAACATTTCCAGCCCATTGACAAAAACAATCACTTTGCCTGTCGTATATGACGGAGCTCCCGGAACTGCTGGCGCTAATGGCGTTATGTCAGCATTCCCAACCATTTACACATGGACTGGATCTTCTACGCCGCCCACAAGGCCGACAACAACGTCTACCTATACTTGGGCTACAGGATCATTTACGCCGCCTTCTGGATGGTATTCAAGCGCTCCTAGCAATACTGTTGCTGGCAATTATTTGTGGTCTATTACGTATCCAGTAACTACAACTGCAACTACCACTACTAGCACATTAGATTGGACAAATACAACCAATCCTATTAAAGCAACCTCATATAACGGCAATAATGGTGCAGCAACATTTGTGGTAACACGCTCTGCAAATGATAGTTCTGCTCCTACGGATGCTGAAGTTAATGCGGTATTGGGACGATCCGCTGTTTCTGGAGATATTTGTACTGTTAATTACAACTCAGGCAATAACTCTGTTGTTTATAGATATATAACTTCTTGGTCTTTGTTTGTAACTTATATTACTGGAAGTTTAATTGTAGAAAACACAATCACAGGGGATAAAGTTGCAGCCAATACAATTACTGCAACCAATATTGCTTCCAACACAATTACGGCTAGTCAGATTGCGTCTGGAACAATTACAGCTACTCAGATTGCGTCTGGAACAATTACAGCTACTCAAATTGCTGCAAATAGTATTACAGTTAATGAAATTAACAACGTTGCAACAGGTCAAATTATTGCTGGTAGTTTTAATTTGGCTGTTATTACTTCATCAACTACATGGACTGTTCCTGCTTACGTTTATAAAATTAAACTAACTTTGAATGGTGGCGGCGGCGGCGGAAGTCCTGAAAGTACAGTAGATTATTCAGCATCTGGTGGCGGTGGCGGTGGCGGGTTAATTAAATTTTTTACTGTTAATCCGGGTGATGTTTACACCATTAACATAGGCGGTGGTGGTGGAGTTGGTGGTAATGGCGGTAATAGTCAAGTTCTTTTAGGATCTACAGTAATTTGCACTGCTTATGGTGGTACTGCTGGATATATATCTGGTGAAAGTACTTCTGCTGGCAGTGGAGGATCTGCAAGTGGTGGAACTGTTAATTTAACTGGCGGAAATGGAAATTATGCTGGAGCTGGTGGTGCTTCTCCATTTATTGGAGTAGGCGGAGCTTCTTTGCAATCTGCATCTTCAAATAGTGGTGGTGGTGGTGGTGGCCTTGGATCCGGTGGTTCTGGTCTTTGTCTGATTGAATATTAAGGATAAATCATGGGAATAGCCTCACAAGTAGCTTCTCAAGCAACACAACAAGCTGTACAAAATGCACCGCAACCTGCGACACAATCTGTTAGCCAGCCTCAATATCAGCAAACCTTTCAGCCATCAGGAAAAGGGTTTGCTCCATCTATTCAACAAAATCAAACCAGCGCATCTGGCAATACAGTAACTAACTCAGCTACGTCTGGACAACCTCAGATTGGCGTTCAAAATCAGTACTCCAATACTGTCGGACAATGGGATAATACTCAGCAACAACCTCATTGGCCCCAATTGTTTGGCGGCAAATCGAAAGGAGCCTAAATATGGGTGGCGGAAAATCATCAGGCAATCAAAGCAATCAGGTGCAAATGACGCCTGAGCAAACGGCGGCATTACAAGCACAAACCAACTTTTTGACAGGCACGGCATTTCCTGCTTACCAAAACACGGTGGCTGGTGCTGGTAACGTTTACAACCAAGTTGCTCCTAATGTTCAATCTGCTGCCAATACAGCTCAAGGGTTGTCTACTGGCGCAGCGGGTGCAGAAGCTTTGTCTGGCCTGACAAGTCTTGCACAAGGTCAACAAGGGTTGTCTTCTGTATTTGGACCTCAATACGAACAACAACAAGTTCAAGCTGCTCTTGAGCCAGCTATGGAATCTGCTCGTGAAGCTGTTGGCGGTCAAAACGCTGCTTATGGTGGAGCTGGTGAACTTGGATCTTCTCGTGCTGCCTTGGCTAATGCCAACTTAAACAGCTTGAATACTCAACGTTTGGGAACAATTGCTGCACAGACACAGCAAGGTATTGAGGCTAATCGTTTAGCTGCTTCTCAAGCTCTGTATGGTGGTGGCACATCAAACCTGCAAAATGCTCAAGCATCTGCTGGCAATGCAATTACTGCCGCTACAGCACCTCAGAATGCGTATGGCAATTATGCTTCTGTGATTTTTGGCATCCCCCAAGGAAACACAACTCCCAACTTTGCTGGCACTCAAGGATCTACAAGTTCTGGCAGCAGCAAAGGTTTTGGCATTACGAAATAAGGATCGAAAATGTCTTACGTTCCGACAGTTCCGGGAGTTCCTGCTCCAATGTCTTATGGACAAGGTTATGGCAATTGGCAGCAGTATGCTGGTTTTGGTAAAAATAAACCATTTGGTGGAGACAGTGGTTTTGATAAAACTACTGCCGTGGCTCCTCCAAATCCTGTTGCAACACCTGTTCCACCTATGACGCCTAGCACTTCTGACTCAACAATGGATTATTCAATTGCTCCAGAATCTGGAACAATGGGCGCAAAACCAAACAATCAATTAGGATTAAAAAATCCTACTCCATATAGTAGTCAACCAATGACTACTCAGCAAATCATTGAATCTCATTACGGCGGGGAATAATAATGGCTGAAACAACAGAACAAACACAACCAGAATTGGTTGGTAATGGTCTAAATCCTACGTCTGCTATGGCATCTTTGGGCTGGGATAAACATCCTGCTCAAGAAGCTGCTGATAAACAAGCTGAAGAATTGCACATGAGAGCTTCTGCTCCATTGGTTCAAACAGTAATGAAAGCTGCAACACCAAATGCAACTCCAGAAGATAGAAAAGCAGCCGCTGATGTATTTTCAAAATCAAATGAAGTTCGTATTGGTGATGCAATTCAAGCAGCAATTAATTTAAATCCAGCAGAGCTTTATAAAGCTATTACTGGCGGATCAAGTGTTCCTGAAATTGGTTATGACGGCGCTAACAACCAATATGAAGTCATGTATAACCAACGTGGCGAACGCCGCAGTATTCGTAATTTACGTACAGGCAAATATCTTGATGAAAAAGAATTGGCTGATACTGGTGGCATTACCACTCGTTTAGATACAACTCCTGAACGTCAAGCTGGATTTAAAGCTGCTGGCATTACTGTTGGTGATTATGCAAAAGCACGTTCTGCTGATTTTTTGAATACAAAACAAGCCGCTGGAGCAGGAGGTGTTAATGGTGGCATGATTGAGCAATTGGCAATGCGTAATGACGCACTTTCTAAACGTCTTTCTCCATCTTCTTTAGACCCAAAAACTCTTGCATTTATTCGTGGCATTAGTTCTATTCGTACAGGCGATCAACAAGCCATTCGTTCGATGACGGATGCAATGAATCAAGCTGCTGATGGAAGTAAAAAATCAAAAGATATTAGCGAAGACGTAAAACGTTCTGCTGGCCTTAATCTTGGTTTGCAATATCACGAAGGAAAAGGTTGGTTAAATTCTAATGGTGAAGTAGCAACACGAGATGAAATTAATCGTTTGTCTAGTCAGCTTGCCAATGAATCATCTTCTGAAAAAGCCATTGAAGCTCGTAAGCAAGACATGCTTGAAAAAGCACAAACTCTTGCTGCTGGCAAATCTGAGTTGTTAAATGACATTAATGAACTGATTAACAACAATGCCAAAATTGCATTAGCTCAAAATGAAATTGAAAAGTTTGGCGGCATAGGAGTTGCAAAACCAAACCTTCCTCAACAGTTGGGCGACAGTTTTATGTCTGCTCGTCAAAAAGCAATTAGTGATCAATTCTATGGAGCTTCATCGCAATTGTTTTCTAATTTTGTTGATCAAGAAACCAAAAACTTGCCTCCGGGTCGAGTTCCTGACATTGGAGAATTGAAAAAACGCTTTGCATCTTCTCCAGAATTTAAAGCTTTGCAAGCAAGGGCGATTGAACAAAGCAAACTTGTTGAAGAAGAAAACAGAAAAGTTGCGGAAGAAATCAATAAACGTTCTGCAATTCCAGTTGTTAACGAGCCACGTGCTCCAGCAACACCTGCTCCTGCTCCTCAAAGTGCAAGACCACCTGTTCAACAAGAAACGCCAAAACCTAAACGTTCATTGCGTGACATTCACAATAGTCTTAAATAAGAGGTAACTATGGCTGGCGTAAATGATTTTATTTCTCAGGCTTTGCAAGAAGGCCATGACATTAATGACATTGTTGATTACACAGCAGGTTCTGATGACCCAGAATTTAAAAATTGGGGTCAAACATGGAAACAAAATGCAAGTCAACCTGCTTATCAACCCGGAGCTGGAATTGTTCAGCAAACTGCACAATCTCCGCAACAAACAGCATCTGATGCAAATCAAGTGCCACCATCTACAGGTCTTTTAGATTTTGCAAATCAACATCCTGTAGCAACAGGTGCTTTGGCATTAGGAGCCGCTACTGGCGCTCATTTGTTGAATAAAGGCGTTATTGAACCTTGGGCTATTGGAAAACGAACAGAAGCCGAAGCAAAAGCGCAATCAAAATATCCTAGTCCCGGAGTATTGGTTCAACAAGATCAAAATCAAATTAAACTTCAGGAACTTGAATTAGAACGTCAAAAACTAAATATGTCTCAGGGTCAATATGATCCTTTAGAGAATATTCGTTTACAAAGAGAACAAGCGGCTTTAGAAAAAGACCAAGCAGTGGCAGAAAAAGAACGAGCTAATGTTGAGCATCTTCGCGCCAAAACAAAAGCCATTGCTGACAAGGCTGATCGTGAACAAAAAATCGCCGAAGAACGTGCGGCTGCTGCCAAAAATGCACCGCAAAAAAGTGAACCAGTAAAAACTGCATCAGTTGTTCCTCAAACAGCAAAAACTGTCGAAGATCAATTGATTGCTAAAAAAACTGCTGAACTTGGGTTGCCTCCATCTGTTCCTGCTGGAAATCCAAAAGTTACTGCTGGCGAAGTTAATTCCCTTGTCAACAGCGAAGCTAACAAACAAGCTAATGCACAGCCTGTTAAACCGCCTACAGAGCCTAAAACAAAAATTCCTGAAGGTCATGTATTTAAAGAAGGTTTAGGCCCCGGCGATAACTGGCTGTTTAACACTCATGGAGCTGAAGGTCGTCGTGCAATTCTTAATGAATTTAATGCAGGCAACCCAGTAGGAAGTTATGAAGCTGCATTGGAGCTAAACAAAAAAGCTCAAGCCAAAACAATTGGTCCAGCAATTCCTAGAGAAGTTGCTTTGAATCGTGGCATTGAGCCTCCTGAAACAAATTTTGGCAAGCTTGGTAAAGCCGCAAAAGTTGCTGGTAAAGCAGGCTTGTTAATGGCTGCTGCTGATCTGGCTAATGCTAAAACACCTGAAGAACGTCGAAGAGCACAAAGCGCTTTGGGAGAAATGTTTTTGCCTATTAGTGCAACTCCTACAGAAGCTGGCGCTCCTACTGTTCCATCTGAATATTTTTCTAATGCTGCAAAACTTGGAAGCCCATACTACGGAACTGAATGGTCTAAAAAAGAACGTGAAAAAACAAGGAAGTGATCATGGAAGACCAAACCATTACCCACAAAGAAATCTATGACCGCCTCGTTTTGGTTGAGGCAAAGATAGATTCGATTGACACAAATACCAAAGGCATTGTTGAGGCTTTCACAAATACCCAAGGTGCTTTTAAGGTGCTTGAATGGATTGCTAAGTTCTTGGCAATCATTGCTGCCATTGCTGCTGCTTACGGTGTTCTTGTTGGTGCATTTAGCTTCTTAGGGAAGAAATAAAATTGGCCCAATCTCTCTCCTGCTTATGGCGCAAAGCGCAGTCTCTGCGATCAGAACTGGCTGTCAAATGCTTTCTGAAGGCAAAGCAGAAATTGATAAATTCAAGAAACAAGTCGAAGGCGGTGTAAAAGATGCCAAGGCTATCTACAAAGAAGTCACAGGCATTTGGAGTTGGGTCAAATCATTGTTTGGTGTTAAGCCTGTTGCCTTGGAAAAGGCGGCAGCAAGTGTTGTGGTTAGTGAAAAACCTAAAGCCACAAAACGTCAACCTGAGCCAGAGCTAAGTTATGAAGAGTACAAAGCCAAAGCAGTCCACGACATCTTTGAGCAGTTGAAGATCTACTTTGATGTTCAAAGGCAATTGAAAGAGCATTGCTTAGAGCTTGAATCTCAAAGTAGCACAACTGAAAAGATTGCAGACAATGCCATAGACCTGATTGAGATTAGGTGGCAAATGAAAGAGATGACTGTCCAAGTCAGAGAAGCAATGTCTTGGACGCCTGAGAGTTTGGGTCTTCAAGATTTGTATCGTCAGTTCTTAAACACTTACGACGACATTCTTGAACAACAAGAATTTGCAAGACAGCTTAAACGCAAGCAGGAAGTAGATGCAAAATGGCGACGAGAATTGCTCAGAAACCACAGAATAGACAGGGCAGTTCAAATGGTAACGGTGCTGGTGCTGGTTCTATGGACGTGGGGCTTTCTGCTGTCGCTCAAATGGCTAGAGACGACACACGATGGTTTGTGGTTGGAGTAGTTGTTTTGTCATGTGCTTTGTTTATTTTCATACCACTTGGTGTGCTGATATGGTTTGACAATGAAAAACGTCTTGGAGCTGCTGAACGGCGAATTGAAAGAAAGATTCAACGTCTTGAAAAGCTTGAAAAAGAAATGCAAGAGCAAAAGGAGAAGTAATGAGGTTTTGTATACTTATTTTTTTCAGTTGGATACTTATTGGCTGTGAAGACCATACAAGGTACTATTGCCAAGAATACGATCATTTCAAAGATGAACAATGCCAGCATCCTCGTTGCGATTTTTCACAAACCTGCCCTGAGTATCTTGTAGCCCCTATCTTGGAGAAGAAAATTGAAGGAAATCCTG
>Ga0164297_10004365_pt1 | contig 12696 bp, 9 predicted proteins | sample GEODES058metaG_FD_113539 | JGI IMG/M metagenome (GOLD analysis project Ga0164297, IMG submission 113539) | Dystrophic lake water microbial communities from Trout Bog Lake, Wisconsin, USA - GEODES058 metaG | ecosystem: Environmental > Aquatic > Freshwater > Lake | place: USA: Trout Bog Lake... | reverse complement strand
CCATTTTCAAACAGGAAGGGTCGGTAAAGGCTGTGCGATACGCATCAGACGCATCTTCAGGCGATGCGTGATGCGAGATCAGCCCATCGAGATTGAGCCGGCCAGACGCGATGAGATCCGTGACCGCATCAATATCCGCGCGCGCCCATTCGGCTGCGACGCGCATACGCATTTCGCGCAAGAAGGCAGGCGCAAAAGTGAAGGTCAGCGGCGCACCATAAAAACCTGCGAGCGTGATTTCGCCATGCTTGGCCAAGCGCCCGATAAGGCTGTCGAGCTGGCTGCCATCACCGCTCGCATCGCAAATCGCATGATAGTCTTTGCGCGGCTCGGTTGCAGGGTCGATCACCTCATAGCCCATCGCACCAGAGCGACGGAGCGCATTGGTTTCCCAGACGGTAGGCGCAGGCGCACCCAAGGCAATCGTAAGGCGTGCGAGAAGACGCCCGACAATCCCATGTCCAACAATCAGATCAGGGCACTGCGCACCCGGCCCCGCAATGGCGTGATGCGCTGTCGCCGCAAGGGCGATCAAAACCGCTTTGTCTTCAAGATCCTCGGCAATCTTCACCGCCCGCACGGAGGGGACGTAAAGCTGACGCGCCGAGCCGCCGAACAGGCTTCTCACATCTTGAAAACATTTGGCGCCCGGCACGAAAACACGGTCGCCTTCTGAAAATCCGCTGTTCTTGGGAGCGCGCCGCACACGGCCAACCGTCTCATAGCCCGGCACGAGCGGATAACCCAGCCCCGGAAAGGTCGGCATCTCACCCGACCAGAGCAGACGCTCGGTCCCGGAGCTGATGGCGCTCCATTCGACATCGACAAGCACCGAATCCGGCCCGGCATCGGAAAGCAGCACCGTCCGGAGAGCCAAATCTCCTGGCTTTTCGAGCACAACGGCCTGAGTTTCCATCCCAATCTCCCCCGACAGAGACCGCGCGGACTTGGACCAAGCGCTTCTCCCTCTAACTGTCACTTTACTATGACATCTTAAAACGTCAACACAAGATGACATTATAATTTAAGGGCGCAAAACCATCAGGCTGGTGATGAGCGGCATTTTTGTACGGGCGGGGCCGATGACGCGAAAACCGGCTTTTTGCGCCAATACGCCGATTTCCTGAGGGGTCCGCGTCTTTCCCTGCCCCATTGCGGCAAAATAGAGCCCAAAATAGGCGTCCATGATCCGCGCGAGCTTCGGATTGCCCGCCATGGGCTCAGCCAGAACAAGGCAGCCATGCTGTGGAAGACAGGCCCGGATGGCCGTCAAAATCCGCAAAGCCGATTCGTCATCATGGTCGTGCAGCACGCGGATGAGCGTGATCGTGTCGGCCCCTTGCGGCAGAGAATCGGTCAGAAAAGAGCCCGGTACAAAGCGCGCGCGGGCGCTCAAACCCGCTTTGTGAAAACGGTCTTCAGCCAGCGGTGCCAGCGCGGGGAGATCAAACACTGCGAGGTTTACCGCCTTATACGAGTGCCCGACCGCCTCGACAAAGGCCCCGCTGCCGCCGCCCACATCAAGAAGCGACCGCGTTGTCGAAAAATCATAAAGCGCCATGATGTCCCGCGCCACGACGCGTTGCGACGCCGCCATCAGCTCTGAGTAGGGCGCAACCGCCGCTGTCTCGGCGGATGTCCCGTCTTGGCCGTCCGAATAGGCCCAATAGCGCGACAATTCGGTCTCATGATGGCCGTAAGCCACGCCCGTCGGATCAATCAAATCCCGATAGAGCATCGGATGGTGGCGAATAAACCCCATAATCCACGGATTGCCGAGAATGGCCGCTCCATGAATGCCGAGTGCATAGCGCCCTTCTGATCGCGCTTCGAGAAGGTCGAGAGACACGGCGGCTTTCAGCAATCGCTCGAGCCGATGCGGCGCAAAAGCTAGCTCATCGGCCAGCACATCAAGGCTTTCAGGCCCCCGTTCCAAGCGGGAAAAGAGCTTCAGCTCCAAACACGCTGTCAGCGTTTGCGTGTAGGTAAAGCCCGCAATGATATCAAAAAGCGCTTGCGAGCGCCGGTTCGCGACAGGTCGTAAAAACGGCACTTTCGTCGCAATCAGCTGAAATCCCGGATTGGCAATCACCCTGTTGCGCCAATCGCGCCAAGACTCAACGAACCCAGTCGGCAAAAAGCCCATGGGAAGCGATCACGCCGCGACTGTGCGGGCGCTCAGCCCCGTAACGAGACTTTGAGAAACGGCCTTGATCTGCTGGCCCAAAGGTTCCGACCCCGGGCATGGCGGGATCGCGCCCAAAGCCGTGCGTAAGAGGTCATCAAAACGCTGCATCGCGCCGTCAAATCCAAACGCTGCGACCGCATTGGGGCGATGATGCGTCGCATCCTGCCCCGTCGGCTTGCCGAGATCGACCGCCGAACCGGCCACATCGCGAAGGTCGTCTGCGACTTGGAACGCCTCGCCAATGGCATAGCCGAGCGCCCGCCAGGGTTCAGCCTCATAGCCCGCTGCCGCCGCGCCCGCCATGGTGCAAGCGGCAAACAAAGCGCCGGTTTTCGAGCGTTGATAGCGGCCAAGATCAATTTCTGGCTCACATTCCCACGCCTGCCCGGCTGCAATCCCCAGAGGGCCGCCAACAGCCGCGCCAATGATGCGCACCAAAGGACCCAGCCGATCCGGCATCTGCGCGAGGCGAATGGCCAATTGTTCAAAGGCCAGCACGATCAGCGCATCGCCGACCAACACAGCCGTGCGCTCGCCATAGGCGGCATGGACCGAAGGCTTGCCGCGCCGCAGGTCTGCCGCGTCAAAACAGGGCAAATCATCATGCACCAGAGAGGCGCAATGGAGGAGTTCAATCGCAGCCGCAGCAGTGATGGCAGCCGCCGGATTGCGGTCATCACAGGCCATCGCAACAGCGAGACAGAAGCGCGGTCTGATGCGCGCGCCACCCGGAAAAACCGCATAGCGCATGGCGGATGCCAGAATTGGCGGACAATCAGGGCCACCCGCGCGCGTCAGCGCATTGTCGAGTTCGGCCTCAAGGCGGGTTGCAACATCCATTCTGGCGCTCCCCATAGAACCCATGCGGGTTTCAAGATTTGTATATTTATATGGTCACTTGTTACTGTCCACAAATATTGACATAGTTATTCTCGTTCCGCAACCGGCATTGACGCCGCCTTCGGGGGATCCGCGTGACGCATGACAGGACCATCGTGATCGGGGCCGGAATTGGCGGGCTTGTCGCCGCCACTGTGCTGGCAGCGCGTGGCGAAGAGGTTCTGATCGTCGAGCGCCAAAGAACGCCCGGCGGCAAGATGCGGCTCGTCGAGGCGGGGGGCGCGGCGATCAATGCCGGGCCGACCGTGTTTACAATGCGGGACATTTTCGAGGCGATTTTTGCCGAGGCTGGGACATCGCTCAGCGCCGAGCTTGCCATTGAGCCTCTCGCGGTGCTGGCCCGCCATTCTTGGGGGAATGGGCCAGAACTCGATCTCTATGCCGATCTCAACCAGAGCGTCGATGCCATTGGTCGCTTTGCAGGCGCTGACGAGGCCAAGCGCTTCGTGGCCCTCAATGCGGAAGCGCGGCGCATGTTCGAGACACTCAAAAAGCCTTTCATTGAAGCGCAACGCCCCTCACCGCTTGGCGTTGCCTTTGGCGGCGGCGCCGCTGGCCTGATGCGGATGCTGCGCATCAATCCGTTTGAGACATTGTGGTCAGCCGTCTCACGTCACATGAAAGATCCGCGTCTGCAGCAATTGTTTGGACGCTACGCCACCTATTGCGGATCATCGCCCTTTTCTGCCGTCGCAACTCTGCTCTTAATCGCCCATGTTGAGCAAGACGGTGTGTGGACGGTTGAAGGCGGTATGCATGGTGTTGCGCGCGCCTTTGAGCGCGTCTTCACACGGCTTGGCGGCGTAATCCGCTATAACACTGCCGTGTCTCGTATTGAGACCCAGCAGGGCCGCGTCTCTGCTGTCATCACAGAAGAAGGCGAGCGGCTTTCGTGCCGCGCGACAATCGTCAATGGTGACGTCAATGCCGTGGCGACAGGATTGTTCGGCGACGATATCAAACACGCAGTCGCGCCTACACCGCGCAATGCAAGGTCGCTCTCGGCAATCACTTGGTGTGCCACTCTTGAAACCAGTGGCTTTCCCCTCGCCTTGCACAATGTGTTTTTCTCATCGGATTACGCGCATGAATTTGAAGAGCTAAAACACGGCTATCCCTCAGAGCCAACCGTCTATCTTTGCGCGCAAAATCGTCCCGCTGATCCATCGCAGCGCGACGCTCTGTTTATTCTCGTCAATGCGCCTGCTGATGGTGATGAAACACTACGCGATCATCATGCAGTCGAACACGCGATGCTGAAAAAACTTAAAGACTGTGGCCTGTCGCTCGCTTGGACTCCTGAGAGCGTGACACCAACAACTCCCGCCGATTTCGCTCGCTTGTTTCCCGCCACTGGCGGTGCCTTATATGGAAGGGCTTCACACGGATGGCTAGCATCATTCCAACGGCCTGGGGCCAAAACCGTGATTCCGGGATTGTATCTCGCGGGCGGGAGCACGCATCCGGGGCCGGGCGTTCCGATGGCGGCCATGTCGGGACGTCTCGCAGCGGAAGCACTGCTTGCCTCGAAAATTTCGGCGCCCCGGTCCCGCCCAATGGCTATCGCTGGTGGTATTGCGACGCGCTGAGCGATGATGGCGCTTACGGCCTCGCGATCATCGGTTTTGTCGGCAGCGTGTTCTCACCCTATTATAAAACAGCGCGGCGCAAAGGCCCGGCTGACCCCGAACAATTTTGCGCGATCAATGTCGGGCTCTATGGTCGCTCCGGTCATTATTGGACAATGACAGAACGCGGCCGTCGCGATCTTCTTCGCAGCGACGCGCATTTCAGTCTCGGGCCTTCTTCCATGTCATGGGAGCATGGCACATTGGTGATCAGGATTGACGAGATTGCAGTGCCATGGCCATCACGCGTGCACGGTGAAATTCGCGTTCGGCCTGACATTATCGTGACCGAGGATATTCCGCTTGATACCGACGCGCGTCATCTTTGGAGACCCGTTGCGCCATTGGCGCGCGTGTCTGCGCGGTTTGATCATCCTGGCCTCTCATGGACGGGCACCGGCTATCACGACATGAATTGGGGCCACAGACCACTCGAAGATGATTTTCGCTCTTGGATCTGGTCGCGCGCGGCGATGAAAAACAGCGCGCATATCGTTTATGATCGCGTGATGCGCGACGGCAGCCAATCCGGATTTACGCTTCGCATCGCGCATGATGGCACGCTACATTCACTGCCCATGCCCGCGCCGCATGATCTCGGCAAAGCCTTTTGGCGCATGCCACGGCCCGCGCGTTCCGATGCGCCGATGAGCAATCTCCGTTCTTTGGAAGACGCGCCTTTTTACACACGTTCCCTTTATGACACAGTGATCGACGGAGAGCCGGTTAGAGCCTTCCATGAGAGCCTCTCATTGGATCGCTTCACCCATCCGATTGTGCAGGCGATGCTGCCCTTCAAAATGCCGCGCCGCGCGTGAGACGATGCGTGATTAAAAACATCAACGCAGCGTATTAAGAGCGATTTTTTTCAAGCCGCAAAAACAAATCTGTGACCCATGCTGCCTTTTCGTCAAATCCAACCGGATAGGGCTTTGGCTCTGGTGCCGCGATCACGGCATCAACCACAAATTGCGCCTCTGGCGCGCTCGGGGCCGATGCTGTTTGTGATGCAGATGCCCCGCTCACAATCGGCAAAAGCAATGCCTCACCCAAAAGCGCAAATTTGCGCCATGTCGGCACCACCGCGCGCATGGTCACACTGTCATAACCATTGCGCGCCACTTGCCGGCCAATATCGCGATAAAGCACGCGCGCTGCATGAATGGCCGGACGACACCGCGCAGGCAGCAAAGCGATGCCCGAAAGCGCGCGATCATAAAATAGCTCTGCCTGCTCCAAAACGCGCGCGATGACACTGGCAAGCGCGGGCGAAGGCTGCGGATCACGCATAAACGCATCAGGGTCGATGCCCGCCTCACGCATCCAGCTTTCTGGCAGATAAAGGCGGCCATTGCGCGCATCTTCGCCAACATCGCGCGCAATGTTAGACAATTGCATCGCAATGCCGAGATCAGTGGCGCGCGCAATCGCTTCTGCCGAACGTGACTGCATGATGATCGCCATCATCGCACCGACTGTTCCCGCCACGCGCACGGCATAAGCAATCAAATCACTCTCATCGCGGCAGCGTTGCCCGGACGCATCCCATGCAAACCCTTCAATCAACGCATCAGGCAGCGCGCGCGGAATGGAATAGCGCAGAGCCAAATCAGCATAGGCTTTATCAGCCGGATGCGGGCCCGGTTCCAACGCCTCGATAGCATCAAGGCGCGCACATAAATCACGCACGGCAGCGTGAATATCATCCGCATGGTCCACATTGTCATCCGCCACGCGACAAAAAGCATAGAGCGCATGGGCGGCATCTTGAATGCGTTGCGGCAGCAATTTCGAACTTGTGTAAAAGGTTTTCGATCCGGCTTTGATCATCGCACGGCAGGTCGCAAGATCGGCATGGGTCACAAGCGGACCGGATGATCGTTCCATGATCGCATTAACTCCCCGGAGTCGCATCATGATGCGCTGATGACGCGTCTTCTGTCCAGACAAGATCACGCATGGCCGCAATTCCAAAGGGAATCTGTTCCCGCCTCGCACGCGCCACAAATTCGCGGGCCATCCAAGGCAGAGTGAGCGAAGGCCAAGGATCATCCCGACGCCAAGTGACATCGCGTGTTGACATCATCACGCCAAGCACCTCCCGAAATCGTGACTCATGGCCGAGGCTATTTTTAAGCTCTTCAGCCACGGACCAAAATTGCTTAAAGCGCAAATAAGGCTGAAACCGGATTGATTGCCGCTCGCCCAACACAGAGGGTGCAATATCATCCGTCTTAAAGCAATGAAGGCCACTTGTTGTGCGCGGGTTACACTCGATAGCCAAAAAATTACTGTCCCCATCTTGGATGAAATCAAACGAAATAAAGCCATGCCAACCTGTGGCTTTCACAAATTTCTGAATATGAATTGGAATAGACCGATCCACCATGGTTTCGAAGGCGATTGAAACAGATCCATTTTTCATCATCGGGTAATAGATGGCAGTGCCTATCACTTCGCCATGATAGGCCAATGAACATGTGCTCGCCTCAAATCCGTCAATCCGCTTTTGCACAATAAATCCGTCGCCGCGCGAGACAGTTTCACCGGCCTTGTGAAATGTCACATCCCGCCCCGCGCAGGCATGGCGCGGCTTTACAACGCAATCCATCTCTCGCAACAAGGCTGCTGCTTCTGGGGTGCCCAAAGCGGCCGTTGGCAGAGCCTTCAAACCAAGCTCCTCAAGCCATCGCACAAACAGCAATTTGTCATGCGCGCGCTTAACGGCATCATGCGGCATGGCAAAAATTTCAACCGGTCTTGTCCAACGGGCCACGGCCTCGGTGACATACAGGATTTCTTCCGACACGGGCACAATGAGATCAATCTGCTCGCGTTCCACAATCTCCAAAAGCGCCTTGCCATAAGCCTTCCGATCAGCAGCAGGCGAAGGTGTCACGATAGATTTTGCAACCGCGCGCGAGATGCGTGAGAGGTGATCGCGTGATGGCTCCGCGACCACAACACGCCATCCATGCCGCGCGAAACTGCGGGCAAGATCAAGGCCTTTCGGCAATCGTCCCAAAGTGAGCAATACCGAGCGTGTCATGACCGTGCCCTCACAGAACACTGAATTTCCTTGGTGGGACGCGTTGTCAAACGCGCAGCAGGCTGCACTGTTGCCGGTTCCGCTACGATAAAATCAAACGCGCGCACAAAACTTGCGATGATCAACACCGCTTCAATGCTCGCAAAAGCCGCACCAGCACAAATGCGCGGCCCAAGGCCAAAGGGAATATATGCATTCGCTGTCATATCGCTTTCGCGCTCGGGTAAAAATCGATCCGGATCAAAATGATCAGGGTTTTTCCAATAGCGCGTATGCCGATGCAGCACCCAAGGTGCAACAATCACCAAGGCCCCGCGCCTTATGCGATATCCATCCAATTGCGTGTCTTGCATCGCGACGCGTGGTAAAAATGTGATCGGCGGATAAAGCCGCACCGTTTCACGAAACACATTGCGCGTGAATGTGAGCTTCTTCGTCATCTCAAAAGTAATTGGCACATCACCCGCGATCGCTGACACTTCGGCTCTGATGCGTTCAACACTTTTCGGATCTTGGCTTAAGAGATAAAACACCCACGTCAGAGCGCTCGCGCTCGTCTCATGTCCGGCGAGAAACATCACGCCCAATTGGTCAATCAATTCTTCGCGATCAAAGCCCTGGCCGTTCTCGTCACGCGCCAGCATCAAAGCCGAAGCAATGTCGTCATAACTCTTGCCGCTCTCCGCAGAATGCGTGTCAAGCAAATCACCAATCGCATCGCGGATAATCTGACACGCTTCTAAGACATCCGGCTTTTGCGGAATTTTCTTAAAGGCGGGATCCATCACGAGGCGTATGATTTCAACTTGCGCGACGCTTTTCTCAAAATGGCTAAACGCCTTGAACACGCGATGGGTGACATCGGTTTCAAGCGGCGTTGAAAACACCGTCCGGCAGATAATATCCGCCGTCAAATGCGACATTGCGAGATCGAGACTGAAGCGCTCGCCCCGTCGCGCGGCATCCTGCAACGTCTCGATACAATCCAACACACCCGCTTCCATATCGGGAAATGCTTGGTTGATCCGCATCATCGTCAAAGAAGGGTCAACCATCGCGCGTTGGCGCGTCCACACCGCGCCGGATGACACAAACAGGCTGTTGCCGATCAGCGCATCAAGCGCATTCACCATCAAATCGGATTTTGGAAAAATGCCCTCGCGATCCATCAACACATCGCGGACAAGATCAGGCCGGTTCACAATCACCGTGGAGCGGCGCGACCATCCCAAAGGCCCGATATCCATCGCATAGGCGGAGCCCGGCAACAGGTTGAGCAAATTGCCATCGCCCGATGCCATCGCGCGGATCAGCGAGGCCAAGGCCGACATGGGGGCAGGACGCGGTGGGATCAACACGGAAAGAGCAATGCTCCGATGATAAACAGATATTGACACTTGATCATGTCAACTCTTTAGGATTTTCTCAAGATCAGAAAACGATACGCGGGAGACGCCATGTTTGCGGGTTTGACCATCCATGATGTCTTCATGCTGTTCATTGCCTTGCACCTCACATGCGGGGCGACGGGCGCGGTCATCTTTTGGGTGCCTGTGCTCGGTCGCAAGGGCGGCGCAACGCATCGCACTTGGGGTAAACTCTTCACACGCGCGTTGCTTGTGACCGGCACATGCGCGATTGTGCTCAGCCTTCTGACCCTGCTTGATCCCTTGGCCACGCATCCGCATCTTGTCGGAAAATTCGATGCTGATTTCATCCGTGGTATTTTTGGTTGGATGATGCTCTATCTCGGTGTGCTAACAATTAATCTCACATGGTATGGCTGGCAATGCGCGACCTATAAGCAAAACCGCGCTGCGATGCGCGAGTGGCGCAATATCATCTTGCAACCCCTTTTGATCATCGCCTCAGCCAATTGTGCCATCCAAGGCCTGCTGATTGATCAGCTTTTAATGGTCGCGATTTCCCAAGTGGGCTTTGCGACTGCTGGCACAAATCTGTGGTTTTTATACAAGCCTCATCCTGCACCGAAAGATTGGTTGAAGGAACATTTGAAAGCCTTGGTCGGCTCCGGCATTTCTGTTTACACGGCGTTCATGGCCTTCGGGTCTGTTCGCATTCTTCCTGCGCTGGCGCTCAATCCCATCATGTGGGCCATTCCGCTGTCCACAGGTATCAGTTTAATTCTCTGGCATTGGTGGAAGATTGATCGCTTCCGTCCCTTCTATCAGTTTCTTGTGAAAAGCCGCGCTTAGATCACACGCTGATAAGACGCTGCATCGGGGATCAGATCAGCAACAACTTTCGCCGATGAAATCACTCCCGGAATACCCGCGCCGGGATGCGTGCCTGCGCCGACAAGATAAAGCCCCTTCACCTCTTCCGATTGATTATGCGGCCGAAACCAGGCGCTTTGAAACAATTGCGGCTCAAGCGAAAATGCGGCGCCTTTATACGACAAAAGCCTGTCTCTAAAATCAAGCGGCGTCAGCACACGCGATGTCACAACATGGCGTGACAGATCAGGCAGCACAGTGTCTTCCAACCGCTTCTCGATTTTTTTGCGATAGATTTCTGCTTCGTGTTGCCAATCGGTTTGACTGTCGAGATGCGGCACGGGCGAGAGTACGTAAAACGAATCGCATCCCTCCGGCGCGAGCGATGGATCCGTCATTGTTGGGCGATGCAGATAGAGGCTAAAATCATCGGCAAGATGTTTGCGGTTGAAAATGTCCTTGAGCAGCTCTTGATAGCGCGGCCCCAAAACCATCATGTGATGATAGACAGACTCATAGCGCCGATTGGTGCCAAAATACCACACGAAAAGGCTCATCGAATAACTGGCGCGATCAAGCTTCGCATTCGTCCAGCGTTTCCGTGGATGATCTTTCAACAAAGAGCGATAGGTCGAAGCAGCATCCGCATTCGAGATCACAAGGTCAGAACTGATGATACGACCATCCTCCAAAGCGACGCCGGTGACATGCCCTTTGTCTGTGAGGATTTGCGAGACCTTACTCTCATAACGGATTTGCCCGCCCATATCCTGCACGAGACGCGCAAGACCCTGAATAATGGCACCCGTTCCACCCATGGCAAAATGCACGAGATGCAGACGCTCAAGATGCGCAATTAAACAATAATAAGCCGTCGTTGAAAGAGGATTGCCGCCGATTAAAAGTGGATGAAAACTGAAGGCAATTTTCAATTTTGGATGCGTGAAAAAATCGCTCACCAAACTATAAACAGAGCGATAGCCTTTTAATCGGATGAGATCAGGTGCCGAGCGGATCACATCCATGAAATTATGAAATGGCTTATCCGCCAATTGCGTGAAGGCGACATCATAAATATCTTTGCTCGCCGCGATAAAGCGATCAAAGCCATCGACATCTTCGGGCGCGATTTTGCGCACTTCCTCGCGCATCCCAGACACAGATGAGACGCAATCAAGGCTTGTGCCATCATCAAAACGGATCGTGTAGAAGGGATCAATCGGGCGCAGATCAATCGAGTCAGCGAGCTTTTGTCCGGCAAGCGCCCAGAGATCTTCGAGCAAATATGGCGCTGTGATGATTGTGGGGCCAGCATCAAAGGTGAAACCATCTTGCCGATAGACATAGGCGCGGCCGCCAGGCTGATCGAGCTGTTCTAAAACAGTAACGTCCCAGCCTTTGGCCAAAAGCCTAATCGCTGCCGCTAATCCCCCAAAGCCGGAGCCGATCACAATCGCGCGCGGCTGCGATGAGGCTTGTATTGTCATCATGCCGCATCCTTCGCAAGCGAGCGATGCAAGCGCACAAGACCAAACCCAACAAGCGCGATGACAAAGGGAATCGACACTGCTGTGACGAGATCAAGATTAATCTCAAACCCAGCGGCCTTTATACCTTTCGCCGCATAGGCGACGAGGCCAACAATGTAATAGCTGATTGCGGAGACTGAGAGGCCTTCAACAGTCTGTTGCAATCGCAATTGCAAATTGGCGCGGCGATCCATGGATTTGAGCACGCTTTGATTTTGCTTTTCGCGCGTCACATTCACACGCGTCGAGAGCAAAATCGTGGTGCGCCCCACGCGTTCGAGCGTTGCTTTCAATTGCCCTGCCACTGTGCGGCATGTTGCCATGGCGGGCGCGAGACGGCGATCATTGAATTCTTGAAAGGTTTGCAACCCTTCAATGCGCTGCTCGCGCAATTCTTCAACGCGTTGCTGAACAAGACTGTAATAGGCATCTGCAGCACTAAACCGGTAATGCGTGTCACTGCGCGCCTTTTCAACCTGTCCTTCAAGTCGGGAGATGCGATCAAAGAGCACAGGTTCATCCTCTTCCCGCGCGACTTGCATGGCAGAAATAATTGACAGCAATTCCTCTTCCGATTGATTGAGGATGGGCTGCAATGAACGCGCAACCGGGAAGGCAAGCAGCGCCATCACACGATAGGTATCAATCTCCAAAATGCGCTGCATCAGGCGTCCCAATTGACGCGGATAAAGTCCATTGTCACCAATCAAAATACGCCCAAATCCGTCGCCATGGATGCGCGAATCCGTGAGCGCGAGGCCCTTGCCGCCCGATGTCGTCGAGCCGATCAATGCGTTACCGGCAAAATGCGCTTCGGCGATTTTTTCGATCTGCAAAATATCTTGAGGCATCGGCATCACCACAACATGATTGGCGGCAATGATTGTGCCGGGCAATGTCGCGAGCCATTCTTGCGGCACTGCTTTGATGGCGGGGTTTGAAAAGGGCACCGCCTCCTCACCTGGAAGATAAAAACTATAACGCGCAAATTCCGTATGGCGTTCCCATTTCACGCGGAAGGCACCGAGATTGGCGCTGTAATGATTTTGATCGGCCGCAAGCAAAGGTCCGCCAAATTGTTTGATCAACGATTCAATCGCCGCACGCTCGGCGGCTGCATCGCCATCGCTCGCAAGCGCGAGATAAGAAGCGCGCATCGGCACTT
>Ga0164297_10004364_pt1 | contig 12705 bp, 13 predicted proteins | sample GEODES058metaG_FD_113539 | JGI IMG/M metagenome (GOLD analysis project Ga0164297, IMG submission 113539) | Dystrophic lake water microbial communities from Trout Bog Lake, Wisconsin, USA - GEODES058 metaG | ecosystem: Environmental > Aquatic > Freshwater > Lake | place: USA: Trout Bog Lake... | reverse complement strand
GTATTTATGGAACAGCATGGCCGACCCAAGAAGCGCTTGATCAATACCTTTCTTTCTTGATCGAAGCTGAAAAGCGCGATCACCGTCGCCTGGGAAATGAACTAGATCTTTTCTCATTCCCTGAAGAGATCGGCTCTGGTCTCGCGGTCTTTCATCCGAAGGGCGGAATCGTCCGTCGCGCGATGGAGGATTACTCGCGCCGTCGCCACGAAGAAGAGGGATACCAATTCGTTTATTCACCACACCTCACCAAGTCAACGCTCTTTGAAACATCGGGCCACTTGGATTGGTATTCCGAAGGTATGTACCCACCGATGGTGATGGACGAGGAACTTCATGCTGATGGCACCGTAAAGCGCCAAGGGCAGAAGTACTACATGAAGCCGATGAACTGTCCGTTCCATAATTTGATTTACAAATCGAATAGCCGTTCTTATCGTGAACTTCCGCTGCGACTCTTTGAGTTCGGAACCGTTTATCGTTACGAAAAGTCTGGTGTAATCCACGGCCTCACTCGTGCCCGCGGTTTCACGCAGGACGATGCCCACATTTATTGCACCAAAGATCAGATGATGGGTGAGTTGGACTCACTTCTTACCTTCGTCTTGAACTTACTTCGTGACTACGGACTGGAAGATTTCTATCTAGAGCTTTCAACGCGCAATCCAGCAAAGTCCGTTGGTTCTGATGAAGCATGGGAAGAAGCTACTGAAGCACTTCGCAAGGCTGCTATGAAACAGAATCTGGAATTGGTTTTGGATCCAGAAGGTGCCGCGTTCTATGGTCCAAAGATTTCGGTGCAAGCAAAAGATGCGATCGGCCGTACCTGGCAGATGTCAACCATTCAAGTGGACTTCCAATTGCCACAGCGTTTCGATCTGCAATATCAATCTGCTGATGGCTCAAGGCAGCAACCGGTAATGATTCACCGCGCACTCTTCGGTTCTATCGAACGCTTCTTCGGAGTGCTAACAGAACACTACGCCGGTGCATTCCCTCCGTGGTTGGCTCCAGTGCAAGTACGGGGGATTCCGGTTGCAGAAGCATTCTTGCCTTACTTGCAAGGAGTCGCCGATCAAATGCGTCGCGCTGGAATTCGCGTTGATGTGGACCCTTCCGATGATCGAATGCAAAAGAAGGTTCGTAATGCACAGCTGGAGAAGATTCCGTTCATGATGATCGCTGGTGAGGAAGATCAGAACAACGGCGCCGTTTCCTTCCGCTACCGCAATGGTGAACAGAAGAACGGTATTTCGATCGCCGATGCGGTCGCAGAGATCACCGCCGCAATAACCAATCGAACCCAGATCTAGAAATTATCGAAATCGCAACATGGGCGAGAAGTTAACCGGCGGGGCGGGAATGCCCGATGGTTGGAGTCGTTTATGGGCACCTCACCGGATTGCTTACCTCTCTGGTGAAAATCGGCCATTACCGGGTAACGATGTTCCTTGTCCGTTCTGTCGCATTCCGACGTTGGATGATGCAAAGGGTTTGATCGTTGCACGTGGCGCCGAATGTTATGCGGTTATGAATCTTTACCCTTATAACGCGGGCCATATGTTGATCTGCACATATCGCCACATTGCCGACCTCACTGACCTGACTGAGAGTGAGCGCAATGAATTATTTGCGATGACGGCTCATGCAATGAAAGTTGTTCGCAAAGTATCCGATGCAAAGGGCTTTAACTTGGGAATGAACCAAGGGTCAATTTCTGGAGCGGGAATCGCAGAACATATTCACCAACACGTAGTTCCGCGCTGGGGCGGGGATGCGAACTTTATGCCGGTAATTGGTCAGACAAAGGTCTTGCCGCAACTCCTTCAAGTTACGCGCGATGAATTAGCTGCCGCTTGGAATCTGGTCGATTAGCTCTTTGATCTGATCCATTCCCATGGCGCTGCCTTCGATCCAGGGCAAGGCAGGAAAGAGAAGTCCGGCTTGGAAACTTTGATCCCCAGCAGCTTCTACAGCTTCTAAATATTCTGCTTGGAACTCGCTAACGACCTCAATGTGCTCTGGATCTGCGGGGCGAATCTCTGGGGGAGTCTTTGAATAATCGTGAATGTTGAGCGTTTCCAAATTAATGAGGGCTGCCGGTTTCCCTGAGTCATCATGAAGCACGAGGTAAGGCGTCACGATCGGGTCGAGCATTTTCGAGGCTATGGCAGACATATCGTCGAAATCGATATCACTTGTCGTTAAGTCCGAGATCGCAACGAGCGAGGGAATGTAGAGCTCCCGTGCGAGACGCCATTGGTCCAAGTCCGCCGAAACAATCCCGGAGTTTGCGCTGACCAGGAAAATAGCGAGATCAGATTCCTCCAGCGCGGTGGGGCTGATGCCCAATTGGGCGGAAAATTGCGCGGATTTCTCACCAATTACCGCAATTTTCGGGGAGTTAATTAGGTTTGGCACAGTATCGGAGCCTACGATGTAATAGTGATTTCGGCATCGATCAAGGCTCCAGTAGTGCGTGTCATCACGCCGCTCTGTCGCGGTCTGCTCAAGATCGGCATCACCGCGAACTGGGTAAGCGCCCTCGGGGGGCTGGGGTCGACCATCAGCGCTATCGCCTTCTTTAGCCACGGGAATTATTTCTGGGGGATGGTCGTTACCCTCTTCTTCATTCTCTTTGACCTACTCGATGGAACTCTGGCCCGGATGTCTGAGTCCGGTGGATCCAGATGGGGGGCGTTGCTCGATTCAACCCTCGACCGGATTTCAGATGCAGCCGTGCTGGGCTCATTGACTTACTTCCTTATGAAAACCCATGACCGCTTAGTACCGCTATTGATTATTGCGTTGGTCGCAGGCGGCTTAGTGTCATATATCAAAGCACGTGCCGAGGGTTTGGGCATCGAATGTAACGGCGGATTAGCTGAACGGACCGACCGCTTAATCATCATTTTTGTTGCGCTGGGTTTTGCAGGGCTAGGCGTTCCTTACATCCTCGCTGTCGGTGTGTGGATCTTGGTTGTTGCGAGCATCTACACAGTCTTTGAAAGATTAGCGATCGTTTACCGCGCAACTGTGAATCCATGAAGAAAAGTCTGACTTATTACGCATATTACACGGCGTGGAAACTATTGGCGGCGCTGCCAGAGAAGAGCGCCTACAACTTTATGGAGTGGCTCGCGGATCAGATAACAAAACGCAATCCATCGGGCGTGCAACGAATGCGCTCTAACTACCTACGGATTAAGCCAGAGCTATCTGAACCAGAGTTACAAGCATCGGTAAAAGCAGGAATGCGTTCTTATTTGCGATATTGGTGTGACACTTTCAGGCTTCCAACGTGGAGCCATGATCGGATTGTTAATAGTGTTCGTGTCGTAAACGATCATCTCTTGCGCGAGGCGCTGGCCGCCGGCAAGGGTGCCATAGTTTCGCTTCCTCATGCCGGGAACTGGGATCATGCTGGTGCGTATTACTGCGAAACAGGTGCACCAGTTGTAACGGTTGCAGAACACTTGGAGCCCGAGAAACTCTTCAAGAAATTTCTTTCGTATCGCGAATCCCTGGGAATGGAAGTTCTTGATGCGAGTGCACGTTCCCTCGCAGTACTTTCGCAGCGGTTGCGCCAAGGACGGCTGATCGCGCTGGTCGCTGATCGTGACCTTTCGCGCAATGGCGTGAATGTGAATTTCTTTGGTTATCCCGCTCGAATGCCCGCGGGGCCGGCCGTGTTGTCGCTTCAGACCGGAGCGCCACTTTTGACCGCCTTTGTGCACTACATCGAAGAAGGCATTGAAATCATCTTTGAGCCTGCCGTTGAAATTCCGAACCTGGAGACGCAATCTGAAAAAGTGGCGGCGATGATTCAAGAGACCGCGACTCGCTTGGAGAAACACCTGTCGGTTTATTACGAGGATTGGCATATGTTGCAGCGCATCTGGATTGATGGCGACTTCCAGGAGCGCGCATGAGCACTGGCATAAAGATTGGCATCGTTTGTCCCTATGGCTGGGATATTCCCGGGGGAGTACAGATTCACATTAAAGAGTTGGCTGAATATTTCATTGCCCAAGGTCACGAGGTTTCAGTTATCGCTCCGGTTGCAGACGAGGACGCGAACTACGAGCCTTGGTTAGTAAGTGCAGGTCGACCAGTTCCTATTCCATTCAATGGTTCAGTTGCACGAGTTCTCTTTGGGCCGATCGCTTCATCAAGGGTGAAGCAGTGGCTAGCACAAGGTGAGTTCGATGTGATTCATCTTCATGAACCGGGAATTCCATCGCTCTCGTTTCTAGCGTGTTGGGCTGCGGAAGGTGCGATGGTTGGAACTTTCCATGCATCCACACCAAAGATGCGCGCGATCTCCTCAGTCAGTCAATTGATAGAACCCATGATTGAAAAACTTAGCGCGCGTATCGCGGTTAGTAATATGGCGCAGCAGACTCTCAATGAACTTTACGGAACCCAAGCCGTAGTCATTCCAAACGGGATTGATTGCGCGAAATTTACTGAGGCAGCGCAGGCCAATCTTGATCGCTTTAGCGACGCCAGTCGCACGAGGAGAATCGGATTCTTGGGTAGATTTGAAGAGCCACGTAAAGGTTTGCCGCTATTACTTGCTGCGCTGCCAAAGATTCTGAAAATACATCCCAACCTAGAAGTGGTGGTCGCAGGACCAGGCGATCCGAACAAGGTGTTAGCAGGCTTAGACCCCGCATTGAAGTCTCATTTGAAGTTTTTGGGGAAGGTGTCGGAAGAGGAGAAGGTTAAATATCTTTCTTCGCTTGATCTCTATGTCGCTCCCAACACGGGCGGTGAATCGTTTGGAATTATTTTGGCTGAGGCGATGGCTGCCGGAGCTCCGGTGCTTGCGAGTAACATTCCCGCATTCGTGGATCTACTAAATATTGCACAAGGAGAGGCCGAAGATTCTGCTGGCGCGACATTCACTAATGAAGATTCCGGAGATTTGGCAAAGAGGGCGATCGCATTGCTCAGTAATCGGGCGGAATTACAACGATTGGCTGAGAAAGGGCGGGAATCGGCGATTCGATTCGATTGGACCAATGTGGCCACGCAGATAATGAGCGTCTATGAATTGGCAATGAGCAGTTACGGCAAGGTGACCGTTGGTTCGGATCGATCTACCAGGAAACGAGGTTGAAAGTGGTTCTCGTTGTTGTTGGGCTTATCGTCTTGATTTTCGCCTGGTATCTCTCCTTTACTGCTTCTAGATTAGATCGCCTTCACCATCGAGTCGAAACATCATGGGAGCACTTGGATGCTCTGCTTCAACGTCGTGCCGCCTTGGCTCTAGAAATATCGCATGCAACGCAATTGGACCCGGCAACGGAACTATTGTTGGTGCAATCTGCTTATGTAAGTCGAGAAGAAACCCTTGCAGAACGTAGTGACGCAGAACGTTCACTCACCGAGTCACTAAGACTCTTGCGCGATTCCGCTGTTGAGGGGGAGTTGGCGATATCTGTCTCACTTTTGGATGAACTGAGCGCCTTGACTCAAAAAATTAATCTTGCAATTTCGATCCATTTAGAGGGCGTGAAGTCGGTGACCAGGCTTCGCGCGAAAATCATTTATCGCCTCTTCCGTCTGGCTGGGCGAGCAAAGCTTCCAAAAATTTACTCATTCGAAGAGGAGTCGGCTCAATGATTCGCAATCGCAAAATTGTAGGTGGCTGCGTCACGGTCGCCGCGTTATTCCTTCTCACAGCGTGCGGTTCAACGAAGCCAGTCGTACACGCGGCCCCAGCGGTGCCGACAAATGTACTTACCGGGTTGCAAGGTAAGAATGGTCCAGTCCTCTTTGTGAAAGTTGATGACACACAACCCGCACATCCGCAGATTGGTCTTGATGATGCAGATGTTGTCTACATCGAACAAGTAGAGGGCGGCCTCACCAGACTTGCTGCGGTATTTAGCAATGTACTTCCGCCAAAGATCGGACCCGTACGTTCTGCGCGCATTAGTGACATTGATTTGATGGCCAACTATGGCCGAGTTGGAATGGCATACAGCGGTGCTCAAACTCTGTTCTTGCCAGTACTTCGCGCCTCTAATATCGAAGATATCGGAGCTGATACCGAACCTGCGTCGATCTACAGCCGCGATCCATCTAGACAGGCGCCAACAAATTTGATTTTGGATCCTACTGCGCTGATTCATAAATCCGTGGACGTTGAACACCGCCCCATTGCGACTGCGCAATCTGTTGGTTGGCAATTTGGTGCTACTCCTCAAGGAGGGGTCGCCATTAAGAGCGCGGAGATCAAGTGGCCTTCAAGTAAATATAAGGCAGTCTGGTCGAGTTCGTTGAAGCGTTGGATTTTGTATTACGACGGATCTTTAGATCTGAGCGCCGATGGAGTCAAACTAGGTTCTCCCACATTCGTCATTCAACAATTGTCGATTACCCAATCGATTTATCATGATCATCTCGGTAACTACACCCCGCTCAGCCATACGGTTGGTACTGGAACCGGCTACCTTTTGAGAGATGGGCAGGAGATTCCCGTCAATTGGAGCCGTCCTACCGCCACATCGCCTACAACCTGGACCCTTAAAGATGGTTCCCCCGCTTACTTTGCGACGGGGCAGGTGTGGATCGCCCTCACCGACCAACAACCGACCTTCACATATCCGGTTGCTGCATCGACTTCTGGGACGCCAGCACCTACCGCTTCAAAGTAGACTGTTGCTCTTGCCCCAGAGGCTCGACTAGTTAACTACGGGAGAAGCAATGTCTAAGAACAGCACAAAAGTCACCGGCACCGGACGCGTCAAGCGCGGAATGGCAGAGATGCTCAAGGGTGGCGTCATCATGGATGTCGTCAACGTAGAGCAAGCAAAAATCGCCGAAGATGCTGGCGCGGTTGCTGTCATGGCCCTTGAGCGCGTGCCCGCTGACATTCGTGCCCAAGGTGGGGTATCTCGCATGTCTGACCCCGACATGATCAATAAGATTCAAGAAGCGGTTTCGATTCCAGTTATGGCTAAGGCTCGCATCGGACATTTCGTAGAAGCTCAGGTTCTAGAAAGCCTCGGAGTTGACTACATCGATGAGTCTGAAGTTCTGACCCCAGCTGATTATGAGAACCACATTGATAAGTGGAAGTTCACCGTTCCATTTGTGTGTGGTGCAACTAACCTCGGAGAGGCCCTACGCCGCATCAATGAGGGAGCAGCGATGATTCGCTCGAAAGGCGAAGCTGGTACCGGCGATGTTTCTAACGCAACAACGCACATGCGCAAGATTTCGCAAGAAATCCGTCGACTGACTTCAATGCGCGAGGACGAACTTTATGTTGCAGCGAAAGAGTTGCAGGCACCGTACGAGCTGGTGAAGGAAGTTGCTGAAACAGGCAAGCTCCCGGTCGTTCTCTTTACCGCAGGAGGAATTGCGACTCCTGCCGATGCAGCCATGATGATGCAGCTCGGTGCGGATGGGGTTTTCGTCGGTTCTGGAATATTTAAATCTGGGAACCCTGCGGCTCGAGCAAGCGCATGCGTAAAGGCAGTTACCTATTACACCGATCCTAAAGTTATCGCCGATGTCTCTCGTGGCTTGGGTGATGCAATGGTAGGGATTAACGTAGCTGATATTCCTGTTCCACATCGCTTGGCAGAACGCGGCTGGTAATCCGGCATATTTCCGGTTCTCTGATGCGCGTAGGTGTTCTCGCTTTACAAGGTGATTTCCGTGAACATTTGGCGACCCTTGAGAGTTGCGGCGTAGAAGCGATCCCAGTGAAGACGCTTTCCGAACTTCACAGTGTGGACGCTTTGGTGCTTCCAGGCGGGGAGTCCACGACGATCGCAAAATTGGCGCGCTCATTTGGACTATTCGACGAGATCTCTACTCTCATCCGCGGAGGTCTTCCCACTTATGGTTCCTGCGCGGGGATGATCCTGCTGGCCAACACCATCACCGCCGCAATAGAAGGTCAGGAAGTATTCGGGGGCCTGGACATCAACGTGCGACGCAATGCTTTTGGTCGTCAGGTAGATTCGTTCGAAGCGGACATGGATTTTCAGGGGATTGATAACGGGCCAGTCCGAGCCGTTTTCATCCGCGCACCGTGGGTTGAATCAGTTGGCGCTGGCGTGGAAGTTTTGGCATCCGTTGAATTTGGGGGAGAATCCCATCCTGTAGCGGTTCGGCAAGGCAGCTTGCTCGCAACCTCTTTCCACCCCGAAATTTCAGGTGATGATCGCGTTCACCGATTTTTCTTAGAAAATGTTTGCAAGTGACCCTAGATGAACAAGGTTGGTGAGTAAATGTCAGGCCATTCCAAATGGGCAACGACTAAACACAAGAAGGCTGTGATTGATTCACGTCGAGCAAAGAACTTTGCGCGGTTGATCAAGGCGATTGAAGTTGCAGCGCGAACCGGTGGACCGGATATCGACGGAAACCCTACTCTCTTTGACGCGATTGCAAAGGCGAAGAAAAATTCCATGCCTGCCGACAATATTGAACGTGCGGTAAAGCGCGGAGGTGGTTTGGAGTCTGGCGGCGCTGATTGGCAGACGATTATGTATGAAGGTTACGCACCAGGTGGCGTTGCGCTCATGATCGAATGTTTGACCGATAGTCGCAACCGCGCCGCATCTGAAGTTCGTGTCGCTGTCACGAGAAATGGCGGATCAATGGCTGATCCTGGATCCGTTTCATACATGTTTAATCGCAAAGGTGTTGTGATTGTAAACAAGACAAACGGGATCACCGAAGATCGAATCCTTGAATCCGTATTGGAAGCGGGCTGCGAAGAGGTCAACGACCTCGGGGACTCTTTCGAAATTGTCAGCGAGCCAAGTGATTTGGTAGCAGTTCGTAGCGCACTTCAAAGTGCCGGTATTGAATATGAATCTGCTGAAACCTCATTCCTACCTTCACTCTCAGTGCCACTTGATGCAGAAACAGCAGCAAAGGTCTTTCATCTCATTGATGCCATTGAAGAATTGGATGACGTTCAGAATGTCTACGGCAACTTTGATGTGTCTGATGAGGTAATGGCAAGCCTCGGCGAATAGGCTTATCGGCATGATTGTGCTGGGGATTGATCCGGGTTTAACCCGCTGCGGCCTCGGCGTGGTCGAAAGTCATGGTTCCCAGAAACTGCAGATGGTGGAAGTCGGAATAATTCGTACCGATGTTGAAGCGCCACTTGCACAACGACTTCTGCAACTTGATCGAGAAATTTCGTTGTGGATTGAGCGTGTAAAGCCAGATGTCATCGCAGTTGAGCGAGTTTTCTCTCAACTCAACGTCAAGACTGCCATGGCAACAGGTCAGGCCGCGGGTGTTGCACTTCTATTAGCGGCAAAATCGGGAATCCCAGTTGTCATGCACACACCGTCTGAAGTGAAGGCGGCCGTCACTGGCTCTGGTCGAGCCGATAAGAAACAAGTCGCATTGATGGTTCAAAAATTGCTTCAGTTAGATTCGATTCCCAAACCCGTCGATACCACAGACGCGCTTGCTCTTGCTATATGTCATCACTGGCGCGGTGCTGGTGATTCCAAGATGCAGCTAGCGCTGAAGAAAGAGAAGGCACGGCTCGTTTCTCGCGGAAAGAAACCACATGCGGGAGCAGCTCTCTCATGATTTCATCGCTACGCGGAACAGTCACATATGTTCGTTCTGGGGTTTTGGTTATTGAGGTTGGTGGAGTCGGCTTGCAAGTCCAAGTCTCTCCACGGATATCAGCAGGCTATTCCGTTGGTGAAACCGCTTCGCTTCATACGGTGCTCGTTGTTCGTGAAGACACGCTGACACTTTATGGTTTTAAAACTCCGGTGTCACGGGAACTGTTTGAACTATTGCAAACAGTCACAGGGATTGGGCCAAAGGTGGCGCAGTCTGCGCTCACGGTTTATGACGCACCAGATTTGATTCGCGCACTAGCTTCATCAGATAACGCAGCATTGGAAAAGATTCCCGGACTTGGCAAGAAAGGGGCGCAACGTGTCGTCCTTGAACTTCATGAAAAGGTTGCCGACCTTGAGCATGCCGGTGCAATTCAATGGTCATCGCCACGCGGCTCTTTGGATGCAGAGTGGAAGTCCCAACTCACCGAAGCGTTGGTTGGCTTAGGCTTCACCATGCGCGATGCCCGTGATCGCGTTGACGCGCTAGAGAACCGCTATTCCAATCCGGCCAGCGAACCGTTGGAAGCTTTGTTGCGCACCGCATTGTCTGGGGGAGCCGGGCAATGATGGAAGAATCCGAATCGCTCTCCAGCAATTTTGCAGATGACTTTGCTGATGACAATGAACGAAATGCGGAATTAGCGCTACGCCCAAAGAGCCTCGGTGAGTTTGTCGGTCAAAAGCGGGTGGCTTCTCAGATCAACTTAGTGCTCACAGCTGCGCGCGCCCGCAAAACGCCCGCTGACCACATTTTGCTTTCAGGTCCGCCTGGATTAGGCAAGACAACGCTTGCGATGATCATCGCCAATGAAATGAACGCGCCAATTCGTATTACAAGCGGTCCTGCCATCCAACATGCAGGTGACCTTGCATCGATACTTTCATCACTGGTTGAAGGAGAGATCCTCTTCCTTGATGAGATACATCGTATGTCCAGGCCAGCAGAAGAGCTTCTCTATATGGCGATGGAAGACTTTCGAGTGGATGTCATCGTAGGTAAAGGTGCCGGCGCCACAGCGATTCCGCTCTCATTGCCACATTTCACTTTGATTGGTGCCACAACGCGTGCTGGTCTACTTCCAAGCCCATTGCGCGATCGCTTCGGCTTCACGGCGCAACTCGATTTCTATAATGACATGGAGCTCTCTGAGATCGTTAAACGAAGCGCGGAGCTTCTTGGTGCACCAATTTCCGAGGAGGCTATTCTGGAGATCGGTTCACGTTCGCGGGGTACACCACGTGTAGCGAATCGACTCTTACGACGAGTACGCGATTACGCCGAAGTTCATGGATCTGGTCAGATTGACTTGGAGTCGACCAGTGCCGCGCTCACTATGTACGAAGTGGATCTCTTGGGTCTGGACCGTTTGGATCGCACCCTCTTGGAGGTCTTGGTCACGAAATTTGGGGGTGGACCAGTTGGGTTGACCACTCTTGCGATGTCTATGGGTGAAGATCCAGAGACCCTGGAAAGCCTCGCTGAACCATTTCTGCTTCGTACGGGTTTGCTCGCGCGCACCCCTAGGGGTCGCGTCGCCACGCCCTCAGGATGGCTTCATATTGGGAAAACGCCGCCTCCAGCGGAGCCGAGCATTTTCGACATGCCCCCTTCAGATGCCTAGACTTACGCCTTATGTCTGCCAACATTTCGAAATCCATTAAGTCGCAGTCCAGACCGGGGAGAACTTTGGCCATATTGGCCGTCATCCTCGTTGCCTTCGCTGCCCTCGCTTTCATCCAAAAGGACAAGGTCAAACTTGGTTTGGACCTTCGCGGAGGAACCAGTGTCACCTTGCAGCCACGTGTTGCCAAAGGCGGGACGGTTTCTTCGGCCGCGATCACGCAGGCCGTGGCGATTATTCGCCAACGCGTTAACTCATTGGGTGTTGCCGAGAGTCAGGTTACTGCGCAAGGAACAGGTAACAATCAACAGATCGTTATCAGCGTTCCTGGCGACACCGGAACTCGAATCGTAGATCTTGTTGGACAGACCGCTGAACTTCGATTCCGTCAGGTATACGCCGTGGGAACTGCCGCAGCTAAGACAACTGGAACAACATCGACCCAGACAACGACTGTCACGGTTCCAAAGCCTGGCACAAAGGCCACACCTTCACCTTCTCCTTCAAAGAGCACGATCAATCTCGCTCCGACTTACCCAACCGGTGTAACAGCGGCGTTGGATTCACAATTCGGAGCACTTGATTGCACCAAAGCGAAGAACCGTCAAGGTGGCAACGTTGATTCACCGGATGCCCCGCTCGTCGCATGCGACCGTACTGGAAGCGCAAAATATATTCTTGGACCTGCTGAAGTAGTAGGTACTGATGTTTCATCTGCAACCGCTAGCTTGGATCAGACAAACGGAAATGGTTGGATGGTTCTTTTGAACTTCAATGGTTCAGGCACAAAGAAGTTTGGCGCACTGACAACTCGAGTAGTAAAACTGACCTCACCTCAGAACCAAGTTGCAGTTGTGTTGGATGGCTTGGTCTACACCTCGCCTCAAATTAATAGCGCGATCACTGCAGGCAATGCGCAGATCACCGGTAACTTCACCCAAGCTCAAGCATCTGATCTTGCTGACGTATTGAAGTACGGCGCCCTGCCACTCGCTTTTGATCGTGGCGATGTTCAACAAGTATCTCCGACGCTTGGTTCTAACCAACTTCGCGCCGGTTTGCTCGCTGGTTTGCTCGGACTCATTCTCGTTGTCTTGTATTCGGTCTTTTATTACCGTGGCTTGGGAGTAGTGAGCGTTGGTTCACTGACTGTTGCGGGTGTAATTACTTATCTACTCTTCATTCTGCTTGGAAAGTGGATTGGCTTCTCACTCTCACTCGCCGGTATTGCTGGTGCGATTGTTTCCATAGGTATTACCGCCGACTCGTTCATTGTTTACTTTGAACGACTTCGCGATGAAGTTCGCGACGGACGTTCGCTTCGAACGGCAGTAGACACTGGTTGGACCAGGGCGCGTCGCACCATCATTGTCGCGGACTCGGTCTCACTTATCGCTTCGGCACTTCTCTATTTCATCGCCGTCGGTGATGTTAGAGGCTTCGCTTTCACATTG
>Ga0164297_10004361_pt1 | contig 12711 bp, 8 predicted proteins | sample GEODES058metaG_FD_113539 | JGI IMG/M metagenome (GOLD analysis project Ga0164297, IMG submission 113539) | Dystrophic lake water microbial communities from Trout Bog Lake, Wisconsin, USA - GEODES058 metaG | ecosystem: Environmental > Aquatic > Freshwater > Lake | place: USA: Trout Bog Lake... | reverse complement strand
CGTTCGTGCGGTCGTGCCCGCGACAAAATGCTCTAACAATCGATCTTGTTTATAGATGCTGAGACGGCTCTTGCGCATGAGACCCATAATAACCCCTTTTTAGAGTTATCTGGGACAGCCCCAAGATTTTTATATTGATCGCGCCAAGCAAAAAGGACCAAGTACATATGCCGCAATTCGGATCGTGTGCGCATTGGAAGCATGCGCAGAAGATTGCGCTGAGGTTGCCGAGGATAGTGGAGAATATATTGATAGTGGCTCTGGGGAACTTGAACGCGAAGCTAATGTTAAAGCGCCGGAGTTAATTCTGTTCGCTTCAGATATTGACTGGAAATTATTTGACGCAAATCTCGCATATCGAGTTCTATCATTACCCGCAATGATGGCTAAAGCTAAGGCAAACATAGCATTTTCATTTGATCAATTATCAAGTCCTCCAGATTGGGAAGCTGGATTTGAAGCACGGATAATAGAGTACTCTTTAATTGGACTTGAGTGCATACGCCTATCAAATTTAATTCAATTGAAATATAACTTGTCGCGGTCTGTGAATGATAACAAATCGACGGTTGAGCGTCTGACCCGCGCCAGAGACAAAATCAAGGCGATCAGACAAGAAGCGCAAGAGATTAACGCGGCGCGTGGACAAAGGGAATTTGCCTCCCTTTCAAATCAAACCCAAAGCAAATGATGGCGGGCTTCTCTGAAGACATTGTCGAGCAAGCCGGAATTGAGATCCTCAAGGGTCTTGGTTGGGCGTATTTGCACGGCTCAGTGATTGCGCCGGACGGTGTTGCCGCCGAGCGGCAAGCGTTCTCTGATGTCATCCTGCTACCACGCCTTGAAAAAGCCGTCGCCGACCTCAACCCCACGCTACCCGAGGCCGCACGATCAGAAGCGATCCGCCGTCTGTTAACAAGCGAAACTGGCTCGCTTGTCGAGGAAAACCGTCGCATCCACCGCCTACTGACCGATGGCGTCCCAGTGGAATACCGCAATACGGATGGCCGCATCGTCGGCGACAAAGTCTGGCTAATCGATCTCGATAAGGTCGATGCTAACGACTGGCTGGCTGTGAATCAGTTTACGGTTGTGGAGGGCAGCCAGAACCGGCGGCCGGACCTGATTCTGTTCATCAACGGTCTGCCCCTAGCGGTGCTCGAACTGAAGAACGCTGCGGCCGAGAACGCCACAATCGTTGACGCCTTTCATCAATTGCAAACCTATCTTATCCAAATCCCCAGCTTGTTTCGTACCAATGCAGTGCTGATTACCTCCGATGGAATCGAAGCCCGCATCGGCTCGCTCACTGCGGATCAGGAACGCTTCATGCCTTGGCGCACTGTGACCGGCGAAGACTTCGCCCATCGTGGCCAGCCCGAACTGGAGACTTTGTTGCGTGGTGTTTTCGCCCGTGAGAACATTCTTGCGCTGATGCGCGATTTCATTGTGTTCGGCGATGCCGGTGCAGGACCATTCAAGATCGTGGGCGGCTATCACCAATTCCACGGCGCCCGAAAAGCCATCCGCGAGGCGGTTGATGCGAGCGGCCCAAACGGCGACCGCAAGATTGGCGTTATCTGGCACACGCAAGGCTCGGGCAAGAGCTTCCTGATGGCGTTCTTTGCCGGGTTGGCGGTAAAATCACCAGAGCTTGAAAATCCAACTATCGTTGTTCTGACCGACCGCAACGACTTGGACGACCAGCTCGCCTCTACTTTCAGTCTCTGCAAGGATCTGCTTCGCCAAAATCCTGAGCAGGCCGCGAGTCGTGAAGACTTGCAGCGCCTGCTTGCGCGTACCTCTGGCGGCGTCATCTTCACCACCGTGCAGAAGTTCTCGCCCGAGCGCGGCGAGGAAAGCTTCCCGATGCTGACGGATCGCCGGAACGTAATAGTCATGGCTGACGAAGCACATCGCAGCCAGTATGGCTTCGATGCCAAACTGGATACGAAAACCGGTACGCGACGCTATGGGTATGCCCATTATATCCGCCAAGCCATGCCAAACGCATCGTTCATCGGCTTTACTGGTACCCCAATCGAAGCGGCCGATGTCAACACGCCGGCAATCTTCGGTCAGTACATCGACATCTACGACATCAGTCGGGCCGTGGAAGACGGTGCAACTGTGCCGATTTACTATGAAAGTCGTCTCGCCCGCATCGACCTGGACGAAAACGAGAAGCCGCTGATCGACGCTGAGATCGAAGCTTTGGTTGAGGACGACACCCTAACGGAAGCAGAGAAGGCAAAGGCCAAGTGGTCAACGGTCGAATCTCTTGTTGGCTCGAAAAAGCGCCTAAAGCAGATCGCTGCCGACATGGTGACGCACCTTGAGGCGCGCACTGATGGTACCGAATACAAGGCCATGGCTGTCTGCATGAGCCGCCGAATTTGCGTCGACCTTTACAACGAGATCGTAGATCTTCGTCCAGAATGGCATTCCGACGACGATGCGGCCGGTGTGATCAAGATTGTCATGACGGGAGCAGCGTCAGACCCGCTCGACTGGCAACAGCACATCGGGAACAAGCGTCGTCGCGATGGGCTTGCCAAACGCGCTCGCGACCCGAAGGACCAACTCAAACTCGTGATCGTGCGCGACATGTGGCTGACAGGCTTCGATGCGCCCTGCATGAACACCATGTACATTGATAAGCCGATGCGCGGCCATGGCCTGATGCAGGCGATCGCGCGTGTAAACAGGGTGTTTCGTGACAAACCTGGCGGGTTGATCGTAGATTACATCGGCATCGCCCAGAACCTGAAGAAGGCGCTCAGCGATTACACCGACTCCGATCAGGAAAAGACCGGCATCGATGAAGCCGAGGCGGTTGCCGCCCTCCTGGAGCGCTACGAGATCGTCCGTGGGATCTTCCACGGTTTCGATTACAAACCCGGGATCCACGACGCACCGATGGAGAGGTTGAAATGTCTTGCTGGCGCCATCGACTGGGTTCTTAAATGGGCCGAGACCGAAGCCGGCAAAGCCCAGTCACCGGAGGATAAGAAGAAGGCACATCGCCGCTACCTCGATCTCGTCTTAGAATTGACCAAGGCCTATGCGCTCGCATCCGCCAGCGATGAGGCTCGAGAGATCAGCGACGAGATAGGGTTTTTCCAGGCTGTCCGTGCGGCAATCGCCAAGAGTAGCGCCACCGGAAAGCTCAGCCAGGCCGACAAGACACTGGCAGTCCAACAACTGATCGACCGAGCAGTCGCATCAGCTGAAATCGTAGATATCCTAAAAGTGGCGGGTATCGGTACCCCGGATATCTCCATTCTTTCCGAGGAATTCCTCCTCGAAATTCAGGGAATTGAAAAAAAGAACCTCGCATTGGAAGCCCTGAAAAAGCTTCTGGCCGGTGAGATCACCAGCCGAATGCGGACCAACGTGGTGGAAAGCCGGGCATTTTCCAGGCGCCTCGAAGATGCGGTGGCCCGCTACCATGCGGGCGCTTTGTCGGCTGTTGAGATGATCAACGAGCTGATAGCGCTTGCAAAGGACATGAAGGCGGCGCGACGGCGCGGCGAGGACGAAGGGCTCTCGCCGGAAGAAATAGCTTTCTATGATGCTCTTGCCGAAAATGAGAGTGCCGTGGAGGCCATGGGCAGCGAACAGCTGCGGCTGATAGCGCACGAGCTACTGGAACAGCTCCGCCAGAACGTCACCGTCGATTGGCATCATAGGGAGAGCGCCCGTGCTCGGATGCGGGTTTTGGTGAAGCGCATACTGAAGCGGTTCGGCTACCCCCCAGATTTAGCCGATAGTGCTGTGCAAACGGTACTTGCCCAGGCTGAGGTTTTACTCAAGGCGGTTGCCCAATGAACAATCAACGGCGCCCGCTAGGACCACTTGACGGTCTAAACCAGACGCTAGGTTGTCGGCACTCCAATCCAGACATCTGCAAGAATAATACGACGCCGAACAAATGTGCATTCGTGCGCGAAGATCGGGTTTGTCTGACGCCGCCGAAATCATGGAAGAAGATCTTTCAAGAACTCGGTGGAGTTTCGAGATAATGGGGCGATTTCAAGATGACATTGGGAACAAAGTCACCGTTGATCTTACCATCTTGCCCGAACGAGCGCTGGTTCCCGGACTTTGTAAGTGACATTTTTATTGATGGACGTCGCTTCTCGGTGTTTACAACCTAATTAAAAAAATAATGTTTTTCTTGATAATTAGAGGTAATGCTATCCTTAAATACACCTAATTTGAGCAGGAGCATCAACATAGACACCCTTCGTGTCAATATTTGTTATCGCCCGTTGCGCATCGGCTGGTTAATCCAATCGGGCGACATTGGCGCATACCGTCAGGCTGTGAAGTTCTCCCATACACTTTGGGGCGGACGTTTCAATCCTATCTTGATGGCAGACCGGGAAGAGGAAGCACGAAGGCTCATTGATCTGTATCGGGTTGATTTGGTACTGCCTGTTGGAGCAAATGAAGAGTTAACTTCCTTCCCAAAAAAGATTCCTCATCTAATCAATCCCTTCTTTCACGACTCGATCTTTATCGGCGGTAAGAGAGAACAAAAGCGCGCCCAGTTGCTCGATATTCACAATGCGCTGGCACACCTTCGAAAAGCGCCTGAATGGAAAGCGATCAACGATCGTGGTTTCCGAATCTACAACTGGCAAGTCGATGATCCGCTTGCTGACGTGTTTCTCTCACAGTTTGGCGTTTACCCAAGTGCTGAAGAAATCGGCATCGACTATAAGGAATTGCTGACGCAAGAATTCGAGACAGCGGCGTACGATCTCGATCCTGTATCAGCAATCCCGGCAGACGTTCTGGACTACCCGAGTATTACCCATCTTTCGCGTCACGCTCTTGTTCGACACTTTGGTGTTCAAGCTGGATTGGATAGCCCTGGTTTTTTTGTCGGTGACGCCTCCAATCTAGATGACCTGGTATGCCATTGGAACCTTAGGGCGGCCGACATCTCGTTATGGTTTGTCGATCCGGCGCATCTCGAGCGCTATGCCGAATTTATTCCGGCCTGGGAGAAAGTAATGCGGCAGTCGGTCGCCCATCGTCGCGAGCGGGATCGGAGCTTAGCGGCGTGGACGCGATATGAGAAGCTCGAGGAAGCACTACAGCCATTTGAGGGAATGCAACTTTCGGTCTGCCCAGTTTCAGAGCATAGCTGGAACGGACGAAACATTCGGCCTCCAATGATGAGCTTCGACCAGATTTCTGTACTTGGTGTAATCGGTCGCGAGCGCGGTCATCCTAAGGTATCATTCGCGCTAAGTAATAAGCCCTTCTGTGACGATAGCTGGTTTCATACCCAGCATCTCGTCGCATCCGTTTCATTCATTGGCGGGCTCTACGGTGACGAGCAGCACACGCTGCATCCTCCCTACATTCCGGAATTGAACGAGTTCTATGCTCGAACGATGTATTTCCATTATGAAAAGCTACGCATCGAGTCAGAACGGATCGGCCTCATCATTGATGCGGCTGATGCCGATGCCTGTTTGTATGCACTTCCCGTGCCTGATCTCATTGAGAGAATTTTAGGGATGGCGAATTATGACTCGAAGCTGAGTAATGGTGGGCTGATCGCGCGGCAGCTTATTTCACGGCTGGGGGGCTTGCAGGGGGCGAGAGTTTTCAAAATTCCTGGCGTGCGCAAATTACTGCGAACGCATGGGCCAACGGCATCTTTCACAAAGAAAGGGGCCGTTAATTTGATTGGAAGTAGTGATCCCGCCAATCCAGAAGCCAAATTCAGCGACCATCTTGACCTTTATATTGAACCGCGCCCGCCCGGCACAAAGTTGAATCCAGATCAAGTGTTCGGCAACTTGGTGGAAAAAGGGCTATTTCGAATTGGTGCGGATTTAACCTGCCCAAGTTGCCGGATGTCCAGCTGGGTCGCCCTCGATGCCTTGCGACAGCGCGTAATTTGTGAATTGTGCGGACAAGAATATGATGCAACTAGGCAATTGGTAAGCGGGGTGTGGCATTACCGGCGCTCCGGCGTGTTAGGTGCCGAACTTCATGCACAAGGGGCTATTCCAGTCGCACTGACGCTCCAGCAATTGGAAACCACACTCAGAGGTGCACCACAAGAAGGCTTGTACTCAGTATCGCTGGATCTCACCGAAAAAGGTCAGGCACGTAATGAGTGTGAGATAGATTTCGTTTGGATCATCCCGCGGCCGCACCCTAAGAAGACTGTGATCATACTGGGTGAATGTAAGGATCAAGGACCTATCAAAATTGATGAGTTCAAGAGAGATGTCGAAACTCTTAGGCGCGTAGCGGACGCAATTCCTTGTAATCGTTTCGAGACCTTCGTACTGCTGGCGAAATTGAATCCCTTCACACGTGAAGAGATTGAGCAGGCGAAAACCTTGAATACCGAGTATAAGCAGAGGGCGATCCTTCTCACTGCAAGAGAATTAGAGCCGTATCATGTTTATGAGCGGGCAAAGGCTGAATTCGATATTAATAGCTACGGGACGACACCCGAAGACCTGGCATGCACCACCGCTAAGATGTACTTCGAGGCCAAGGTTTCCCAATCAGGACAGGAAGCGGCAGGTGTTGACGATGCCGAAACCCCAGATGTCGAGCAGTAACCCGCATCAGTGCACATTAGCAAGTAAGGCCGGTCGGTACATGGACCACTGCTTTCAGGTAAAATAGGCGGGCTTCGCCCGGAGGGGCATCAGAGCGTGTCGGATACGGTCCCGAATTCGATACTATCGGTCCCATTCGTAAAATTTGTTCACATTTTTTAAATATATTGACTTTTGGGTGAAATATGAACATATATGATATCTGAGGGAGAGTTCCAATGACCGAGACATCGACCGCCAGAGCGCTTGATCGCAAGGACCTGACCGGGCCTGCCTTGCGGACCTTTTTCCGTATTGCGGAGGCATGGAGCCTAAAAGAACAAGAGCAGATGCGCCTGCTTGGGCTTGAGAGCAGATCAACCTTCCAATCTTGGAAGCGCGGGGCGGTTGCGGCTGTTCCCAAGGACACGTTGGAGCGCATCTCTTATATCCTCGGCATATATAAGGGACTGCAAATCCTTCTGCCCAAGACGGCCGATCAGTGGGTACGCAAGCCTAACAAAGCAGGGATTTTTGGCGGGCGTTCAGCCATTGAACGCATGGCATCGGGCAATGTCGCCGATCTCTATGTCGTGCGCCAATACATTGATGCGCAGCGCGGCTAATGGTGGCAATCCCGAAAGCCCAGGTAGCGTGGCAACCCTGCTACCGCATTGTACCGAGCAGGTTTCCGCCAATTGGTCTCTTTGAAAATGTAACCGATCCTGAAGATCTTGAAGCCGTCTTTCAGATTGAAGCCATGACGAATGAGCGACTTCGGGAGGAGGTCGGTGATATCAGCCTTGTTGCGCCTGAGGATCGAGTGTCTGGTCCTGGCACAACGCCAATTATGGCAGCGTTCACACACCTGAACCCCGAAGGTGACCGCTTCACAAACGGCGACTACGGCGTCTTCTATGCCAGCTTAACAATCGAAACGGCCATTGCTGAGACCCGTTTCCATCGCATCCGGTTTCTTCAGGCGACGGATGAGCCCGCACAAGAACTCGACATGCGTGTCTATGCGGTCGACCTGCATGGCGAGTTCCATGATATTCGCCAGATGCGTCAAAGCCATGCCGATTACTATCACCCCAGTAATTATGGTGCTTCACAGGCGCTTGCCGCTGAACTTCGGGAACAGGGCTCGAATGGAATTCTGTATATGAGCGTGCGGCATGAAGGTGGGGAGTGCGTAGGGGTGTTTCGTCCAATTCTCCTGTCCAATTGCCGGCAGGAACGCCATCTCTGCTATGTTTGGGACGGTAGACAGATTGCCACGATCTATGAAAAGAGCGCCTACTTGTAAGCTAACGGAGTGGTTGTCTCTAACCGGCGGGCCATATCTAACCCCTGCGGCCATAATCCCAAATTGGCCTCCCCGCGAGGCCACGCAGGGCTTTCCTCCGCCCCGCCAAGCATGTTCACCTGCTGGTAATGCCTCCTCCGCCACTAGCCTCGTTGCTAACTCCCAAACACCCACCGAGCCGCCGGCCGCTTACACATATCGGACCAGCCGGAGCGCGTCATAGATCGCCGCATGGGTATTGCGCGAGGCGACCGCATCGCCGATCCGGAAGAGCTGGAAATGTCCGTCCGGATTTTTGACGAGCGTTTGCGGGCGGCCGGTGACGAGCTGTTTGTGGTCGACCGCACCGAGATTCGACGAATGGGGTTTGAGCGCATAATAGAGCTCGTCATTGGCGAGCGTGCCGTAATTGACGACGATCTGGTCGTGGATCTGCTCCTTCTCGATGCCGCCGTAATCGCTGCCGATCGTGGCGACGAGCTGGTTGCCCTCCCGCCGGACTTTCTCGAGGAGATAGGTCACGGTGAAGCGGACATCGTGTTTCTGCAAGGCCCGCATATGCGGCGTCAGGCTCATCGCCATGACCTCTGGGGAGAAACTTCGGTCGCGTGTCATGATTTCAAGCTTCGCGCCCGATTGCGCGATGATCTCGGCCGCCTGGAGCGCGGAATAATCGCCCGCCTCGTCATAGATCAGCACATTCGAGCCCGGTTTCACATCGCCGCTTAGAATGTCCCAGCTCGTGACCACGAGATCGGCTCCGACGGTGAGCGAGCCGGTATGCGGCAGGCCGCCCGTGGCGACGATCACGATATCGGGGTTCAGCGCCTGGACGCTATCGGCATCGGCCCATGTGTTATACTGGAATTTCACGCCTCGGGCCTCGCATTGGGCGAGACGCCATTCGGCGATTGCGAGCATTTCCGTACGCATCGGGCTTTGCGCGGTGAGAAGGATCTGTCCGCCGGCCTTGGCTGCAGCTTCGATCACGGTAACGTCATGCCCGCGTTCCGCGCCGACGCGGGCGGCTTCGAGCCCGCCCGGACCCGCTCCGACGATCACGAGTTTCTTTCTTGTCGCCGCTTTCTCGATGTCGTGCGGCATGGTCTCCTCGCGACCCGTGGACGGATTGTGGATGCAGACCGCCATCGCGCCCTGATAGATCCGGTCGAGGCAGTAATTGGCGCCCGTGCAAGGCCGGATATCGCCTTCGCGCCCTTCGAGAATTTTCCGCATGATATGCGGATCGGCCAGATGCGCGCGGGTCATGCCGACCATGTCGACTTTGCCCGAGGCGATGGCATAGCGGGCGGTGGCGACATCCTGGATACGGGTCGCATGGAAGACGGGAAATTTCGTCGCCGCGCGCACTTCGCCCGCGGCTTCAAGATGCGGGGCCGATTTCATCCCCATGACCGGAATATTGTCGGTGAGGCCCGGATCGGTTTCGATATGGCCGCGCGTGACATTTAGGAAGTCGATCAGGCCGGAGCCTTTCAGCATGTTCGAAATCGCGATCCCGTCTTTGAGATCATAGCCCTGCGCCGACATTTCCTCGGCGCAATAGCGGATGCCGAGAATGAATTCCGGCCCGACGTGCTTGCGGACGGCCTCCAGAACCCCGAGCGAGAACCGCACGCGGTTTTCGAGCGATCCGCCATATTCATTGTCGAGCTGGTTGCTCATCGGCGACCAGAATTGCGACAGAAGATGGCCGAAGGATTCGAATTCGACACCGTCGACACCGGCGGCCTTCATGCGTTCGGCGGCATCGGCGAAATCCTTCGTGATGCGCTCGATGTCCCAATCCTCGATGACTTTCGGAACCGCGCGATGTGCCGGTTCGCGGATATTGGTCGGGGCTACGACCGGCAACCAGTCGGCCTTGTCCCAGCGCGTCCGGCGACCGAGATGGGTCAATTGGATCATCACCGCCGCGCCATGTTCATGGCAGGCATCGGTCAGTTCCTTCATCCATTTCACTACCTCGTCCTTGTAGGCGAGGATATTGTTGAAAACCGGCGGACTATCGAGCGAAACGGCCGCCGAACCGGCCGTCATCGTCAGCGCGATGCCGCCTTTTGCCCGCTCCACATGATAGGCGCGGTAGCGTCCTTTCGGCATCCCGTCTTCCGGATAGGCCGGTTCGTGCGAGGTTACCATCAGTCGGTTGCGCAGCGTCAAATGCTTGAGTTTGAAAGGCTGCAGCAGCGGATCGGTCGACATGGACAATGCTCCGGTTAAAAATGGGCCATGGTCGAACCTAATTAGAATGTTCATTAGTGTCAATATTTATAACAGCAGTGTACATTTCCCTTGCACCACTCCCGAAGCGTGGTTAGAAGGTCTCATGACGACAAAGCACCCCCCCGAGAGCGGATGGCGCGGATCGGCCGATGTCTGGCTCAATGCGGCGCAGGAATTGCTGCTTGAGGCGGGGATAGACGCGGTCAAAATCCAGCCTTTGGCCAAGCGTCTCGCTTTGTCGCGGACGAGTTTCTACTGGTTTTTTAAAGACCATGATGAATTGCTGGCTGCATTGGTCGCGCGGTGGCGGCAGAAAAACACCGGCAATCTGATCGCGCGGACGCGAGCCTATTCGGACAGCCTTGTCGAGGCGGTGCTAAATTTAAACGATTTGTGGTTCGATCAGCAGCTGTTCGATACGAAATTCGAATTCGCAGTGCGGAGCTGGTCGTTGCAATCGGCATCGGTGCTGGCCGACGTCCAGGCCGCCGATGTGGCACGGCTCGACGCGCTTCGGGCGATGTTCGTCCGGTTCGGCGTCGACCCCGCGATGGCCGATGTCCGGGCCCGCACCATCTATCTCGTGCAGATCGGCTATATTTCGATGCAGACCCACGAGGCTCTGGCCGAACGCATGGCCCGTATTCCGATGTATATCGAAATTTTTACCGGCCAGAAGCCGACGGAGCGCGAGTTGCGCCGCTTTTACGCGCGGCACGGCCGAACAGAGCCATAACCCGCACTCTCCCGCAGCAACGACCACCGCCTAACAAAGGAGCGAGCGATGACAAGAACACACAAAGATAACGAGCTTCATCTTGTCCGCTATTATGACGCGCCTCGTCGCACTGTTTGGGAGGCATGGACGGATCCAAGCCAAGCCGCTCATTGGTGGGGTCCGCGCGGCTTTACGATTACAACGCACAGCAAGGATTTACGCGTCGGCGGCCATTGGAATTATACGATGCACGGGCCCGATGGCGTCGATTATCCGAATGTCACGACCTATTTCGAAGTGGAGGATTGCGCCAAGCTTGTTTATGATCACGGCGCGAATGAAAATCAGCCGCCTATGTTTAGGGTTACCGTTCTGTTTGCCGAGGAAAACGGGCAAACGAAAATGGAAATGACCATGGCTTTGCCAACCAAGGAAGCGGCACACCAAACCGAAGCCTTTATTAAAAAAGCCAATGGGCACAGCACTTGGGATCGGCTTGGCGAATATCTCGAACATCAAGCATCGGGCAAGGATGCCTTTATCATCAATCGCAGCTTTGATGCGCCGATTGAGACGGTGTTTGATGCGTGGGCCGATCCGGCACAATTGGCGCTATGGTTATCGCCTACCGGCACAAGCATGGAATTTTTTGATGCTGATATTCGGAGCGGTGGATCGTCCTTTTACAAAATGGGCAATGAGCATTTCTCGATGTATGGCAGGGCCTCTTATATGAAAGTCGAGCGTCCGCATCGCTTGGTTTATACGCAGCAGTTTTGTGATCAGGACGGGAATGTCTCGCGCCATCCGATGTCGCCTACTTGGCCCGAGACGATGTTGACTCATATTTACTTCACCGCCATTGACGCCAATGAGACACTGATCAAAGTACAGTGGGAAGTATCAGGCCCCGCAACGCCTGACGAAATGCAAACCTTTATCAATGGCCGTAGCAGCATGACGGGCGGCTGGAGTGGATCGTTTGATAAGCTCGAAGCCTATCTCCACACCCTGATTGAGAGCGGAGATTGAGCAGCCCATTACCGCTCGCCTTGTGGCTGGGTAAGCCGCTGATTAGGCCTCATTTAAATTAAGTCATTGTGATTTCTCGCCTATTGGAATATTGAAACGCATCATAAGACGGAGGTGGATGCGCTTTTGGCGCGTGGATGCCGCCCTCGCTCCCCTTTTTGCGCTTCATAAGGCTGCCTTTATTCATGACTTCCCCTTCCGAGACTTCGCCCGTGGCTATGATGGCTGCTATTCACCCTGCTTTGGCCTCGGCTTTGGCCAAACAAGGCTATGAGACGCTGACGCCCGTGCAAACGGCGGTGCTGGAGGCGGATGCGGACGGGCATGATCTGCTGGTGTCGGCGCAAACCGGCTCGGGCAAGACGGTGGCCTTTGGGCTTGCGATTGCGCCGACTTTGCTGGGTAACGCGCAGAAATTTCCGCCAAAGGGTCGGCCTTTGGGCCTGATTATCGCGCCAACGCGCGAATTGGCATTGCAGGTGCAGCGCGAGCTTGGCTGGCTTTATGCCGATGCGGGCGTTGTAACTACCTCCTGTGTGGGCGGTATGGATATGCAGAAAGAGCGCCGCGCGTTGCAGCAAGGCGCGCATCTTGTGGTGGGTACGCCCGGTCGCTTGCGCGATCACATCACCCGCAACTCGCTTGATCTCACCGATCTGCGCGCGGTCGTTCTCGATGAAGCCGATGAGATGCTCGATCTCGGCTTTCGCGAAGACCTCGAATTTATTTTGGCCGCAACGCCGGAAGAGCGGCGTACCTTGATGTTTTCGGCCACCGTGCCGCGCTCGATTGCCGAGCTTGCCAAAACCTATCAGCGCGATGCG
>Ga0164297_10004360_pt1 | contig 12715 bp, 11 predicted proteins | sample GEODES058metaG_FD_113539 | JGI IMG/M metagenome (GOLD analysis project Ga0164297, IMG submission 113539) | Dystrophic lake water microbial communities from Trout Bog Lake, Wisconsin, USA - GEODES058 metaG | ecosystem: Environmental > Aquatic > Freshwater > Lake | place: USA: Trout Bog Lake... | reverse complement strand
TGCTTCCTCGATCTGAACGATGCGGCGCAGAGTGCGCAATTCCGCGCCTTGGCTGCCGGGGCCGATGTGTTCCTGAACGGCTACCGGCCGGGCCGGCTGGCGGCGCGTGGCTTCGGTGTGGAGGCGTTGGCGAAGCTGCGGCCGGGGATCGTGAATGTCTCGATCAGTTGCTTCGGCGCGGGTGGGCCGTTCTCGGACCGCGCGGGGTGGGAGCAGGTGGCGCAATCGGTCACGGGGCTTGCGCATACGCATGGTCACGCCATTGGCGCGGGGCAGCCGAAATTGGCGCCGGCGCCGATGTGCGACTATGTCACCGGCTATATCGCCGCCTATGGCGCGATGCTGGCCTTGGGCCGGCGGGCGCGTGAAGGCGGCAGCTATGATGTGCGCGTATCCTTGTGCCAGTCGGCGATGTTCTACCAGCGCCAGGGCACGGTGGCGGATTTCTCCGCTGCCCCGGGTGCGTTGAGCGAGGCGCATCTGCAACGGCTTTATGTGCAGGAACTTGGCACCGCCTATGGTGATCTGCTGACGCTGGGGCCGGTGCTGCGGATGTCGGAAACGCCGTGTTACTGGGCGCTGCCGACGCCGAAATTCGGCGGTCACGCCCCGGCGTGGGCGTGACCGACGGACGGTTCCGCTTTATCGTGCGGCGCGAAGAGGAAATACCATGCGCATCGAGATCATCTGCACCGGCGACGAAGTTCTGACCGGGAAGATCACCAACACCAATTTCTCCTGGATGGCCCAGAAACTGGAAGATGTGGGTCTGTCGGTCTACTGGGGCACCACGGTCGGCGATGATCGCCATGCGCTGCTGGAAGCGTTTCGGCTGGCCTCGGCCCGCGCCGATGCGGTGATCGTCAATGGCGGGCTTGGCCCGACGGTGGATGATCTGTCGCAGGAAATCGCTGCCGAGGCGGCCGGCGTGGATTTGGTGCTGCATGAAGAATGGCTGGCGCGGATGACGGAATTTTTCGCCAAGCGCGCCCGCACCATGCCGCCCAACAACGTCAAGCAAGCGATGCTGCCGGCCACGGCCGAGATGATCGACAATCCGATCGGCACCGCCTGCGGTTTTGCCGTGGATATCGGCAAGGCGCGGTTTTTCTTCACACCGGGCGTGCCGCGCGAGTTGCGCCGGATGATGGAAGAGCAAGTGATCCCGCGCATCCTGGCGCGGTCCGGCGCGCCGTCGGCGATCTACCTCAAGCGGTTTCATTCCTATGGCCTGGGCGAATCGCATGTCGATCAGTTGCTGGCCGGGGTGGAAACGCTCGACCCCGAGGGCGGCATCAAGCTGGGCTTCCGGGCGCATTATCCGCAGTTGGAAACCAAGCTGACGGTGCGCGGTGCGGATCGGGCACAGATCGACGCCAAGCTGGCGCCGGCGATGGCCGAGGTGCGCAGGCGGCTGGGCAATTTCATCATTGCCGAGGACGATCAGACGCTGGAAGGCGTGATCCTATCGGCGCTGACGGAAAAGGCGGCGACGCTGACGGTGGTGGAAACCTTCACCGCCGGGCAGATCGCCGCACGGATTGCCCATCTGCCGGGGGCGGAAACCATCTTCCGCCATGGCACGGTGGCGCGCCATCTCGATTCGCTGTTCGACGTGAGCCTGTCAGCCCCGCTGGACCAGGCGACGACCGAGGCGGTGGCGCAGGCGGCGCGTGCGCATACCGGGGCCTCGCACGCATTGGCGGTGCTGATCGAGTTGGATGACGGCGCCGATCGGATCGATTTCGGCGGCACGATCTCGATTGCCATTGCCACGGCCGATCGGGTGGAATTCCGCCGCTCGCGCATCTTGGGTGGGCGGGAATGGGTCCGGCTGGGCGCGGTGGAACTGGGCATGGATTGTCTGCGGCGGTTCCTGCTGGGTCTGCCGGTGGTCGAGCGGATCGATTTCGAAAAAACCTGATCGGTGCTGCGCGTCGCGGTTGGCGTGCGCCGCTGCGACGCCGCGTGGTTGGGGTCCGTGTTTGACGCCCCGTGTTGGTGTCTCGTGGCGCTGCCCTGTGGCGGTGTCCCGTGTTGGCGTTCCGTGTTGGCGTTCCTTTGGAGGCGGCGTGCGACGGCGTTGTCCTGGGGAGTTACCCGGCGCTATCGGACTCGGCCGTCAGGGCCTGTTCGGCCTGGATCAGGCCGTCGGCCTCGATCTCCAGGGCGATACGATTGCGTCCTCGGTTTTTGGCCCGATACAGTGCCGCGTCGGCGCGCATGATCACTTGCTCGACCGATTGGTCGGTCGGCCGAGCGACGGCGACGCCGATGCTGACGGTGACGAAGATGGGCGTTTGGTCGAGCCAGGCGGCGCGACCGGCGATTTCCACGCGCAGGCGTTCGGCGATGCGGGCGGTCGATTCCAGGGTTGAACCCGACAGGATGATGGCAAATTCCTCCCCACCCAGGCGGCCGATATGGTCGGTTGTGCGGACGATGCCGCGACAGGCGGTTGTGAGCCAGCGCAGGGTCTGATCGCCGCCGGCGTGGCCGAAGCGGTCGTTGATCGTCTTGAAATGGTCGGCATCCAGCATCAGCACGCCCAGCCCCGTGCCGTTGGTGCGGCACCAGAGCAAGGCCTGTTCCCCGGCCGCGATCAGGGCGGAGCGGTTGAGCACGCCGGTTAGTCCGTCCTTGGTGGCGATTGCGCGCAGGCGGGATTCCAGTTCGCGCCGTTCCTCGACTTCTTTTTCCAGCATCCGGCAGGCGGTTTCCGCCCGTTGCGCCGCTTGGTCCGAGGCTTCGGCCAGGGCGACGAGGTGGGCTGCTTGTGACTCCAGTGTTTCATTGGCGAAGCGCAGTTCGGCGCTGACTTGGTCTAGCGCGGCTTCGGCGCCGGCGCGCAGATCGTCGGAAATGTCGGTATAGGTCAGGATGCGGCCGCCATCGGGCAGGCTGTCGCAGCAAAAGCGCAGATGCCGGCCGTCCAGCAGTTCGATGTAGGTTGGTGGCACGGTGCCGGCGCGGATCTGCGCTTGGCGTTGGCGCAGGTATTCCTGGCGTTCCGCTGTCGGGAGCGAGGCCCAGGTGGTGTTGCCGGCATGGTGTGCGACCTCGGCCAAGCTGGGCTGTGTGTTGGCGAGGTCCGTTGGGATGGACCAGAGCGCGCGGAAGCTGGCGTTCATGGCGATGACGCGCATATCGGCGTCGAGCAGTGCGATGGCGATGGCGATGTGATCGAGCGCGTGCGGGAGCGCATGCGGGAGCGCATAGGCGGGCGCATGGGGGGGCGTATGCGGAGGCGTATGGGGGTGCGTATGGGGGTGCAGCGTGGCGGGGCGTGCTGGTGCTTCGGGTGTGGTGGGGCTTGGGGTGCTGGAGACGACCTGTGGCTGCATCAGCCCGACCTTTCCCGCCAGATCGTTCCGGTCAGGGTTTGTAGGCCGGTGTGCCGGCCGCCGAACCGTTTGGTATTAGGGTCTTCTGGCCCCGGGTTTTGCGGGCTCACGGTTTGCGGGCTCAGGTTTTGAGAGCCCGGATTTTTTGGCCCAACGCTTTCTGGCCCAAAGCCTGCCTTGCGATACCGCGCCGAGCGGCACGGTGCGCGCCGGATCGGCGGCAGTCGCGTTGGTTGCGACGCGCCGAGCAGTGCGGGCCGATGGCAATCGGCGAGCGGGTGACGGCGCGGTTGTTGGTAAAAGTGAGATGAAAGCATGAGCAACGCGGTTGCTGACCCGTCCGACGCTAGGCCGGTTTGGTTAGGAAAAGGTTAAATTGGGCTGATCAGTGCGGCCTTCCTGTTCCGCGCCGCGGGGAGCGGCGGGGGAAGTCACGGGGAGCGGCGGGGGAAGTCACGGGGAGCGGCTGGGGTATGCCGGGAGGAGCGGCGGGGGTTTTCGGATCGCACACAAGCCTGTATGCGCTTGTCAGATACACGGCGCGCGCCGATGCTGCGCCCTCTCACGACGACGGACGCTTAGACCGGCATGGAAATCGCCGCCTTTCTACGACAAGACCGCGTGGTCCTGGACCTGCAAGCACCTGATAAGGCCTCGGTTCTGGCCGAAACGGCGCGGCTTCTGGCACAAGACGTCCCTGGTCTGACCGCCGATGTCATCGCCACCGCCCTGACGGCGCGCGAAGCCCTCGGCTCCACAGGGTTCGGCGCCGGGTTTGCGTTACCCCATGCCCGCATGGCCGAGGTGCCCGAATACCGGGCGCTGTTCATCAGACTGGCGCAACCGGTGGCATTCGACGCGGCGGATGCAAACCCGGTCGATCTGATTTTTGTCCTGCTGATCCCATCAGGGTCGAAGATGCCGCATGTCTCGGCGATGGCATCCGTCGCGCGCCGGTTCCGGGACGCGGAGCGGCTGGCGAAACTGCGCAACGCGCAAGGGGTTGAGGCGGTTTACGCGTTGCTGACGGGGTGCTGAGCCGGCGTCAGATCTCTTTTCCTAGCCCGAATGTCGGCGGCGGCGTTTGTCTTATTGCTTCCATTGGCCGGTTTTTTTCAGCGCATCCGCGACCTCTTTCGGCATGTATTTCTCATCATGCTTGGCCAGGACCTCATTGGCTTTGAACACGCCGTCAGGCTGTTCCACGCCCAGCACGATCACGCCCTGCCCCTCGCGGAACAGATCGGGCAGGATGCCGCGGTAGACGACCGGCACGCTGCCCTGCCCGTCGGTGACGGTGAAGCGAACCTCGGATTGCCCAGGTTCGGCGCGCTGCACGCTGCCCTGCTGCACCAGACCGCCAAGGCGGACCTGACGCCCCTGCATGTGCTTTTGCGCCAGTTCCGAGGGGGAGAGGAAAAACACCAGATCATCGTTCAGCGAGCGCAGGATGAAGGCGGTCAACCCGCCCATTGCCGCGACGAAGACGGTGACGGCGATCAGGCGCCGCTGCTTACGGGTCATGATGATGGCTCGCCCTCACCGGCCGGCCGCGCCGCGGCGGGTGATTGCGGGGGGAAACGGCGGGCCACGCGCAGGCGGTGCAGCGCCGCGATCAGCATGGTGCCGGTGGTGCCCAAGGCGATCGCATAGGCGGCGGCGATATAGGTTACGTGGTCCATCCGTCCGTTTCCTTCAGCGCGTCGCGCAGCCGCACCGCGGCGTGGTGGCGCTCCACTATCGCGGCTTCGATCCGCACCAGCGCCGTGGCGGCGAAGAGCAGCGAAAAGCCGATCGTGGTCAGCAGCAGCGGCCACAGCATGTCATTGGCGATCGTCGGTGCACTGGTCAGGGTGATGGAGGCCGGCTGATGCAGCGTGTTCCACCAGGTGACGCTGAACTTGATCACCGGCAGGTTCACCACGCCGACCAAAGCGAGGATGGCGGCGGCGCGCTGACCGCGCTCTTCGCTGTCGAAGGCGCGCATCAGGGCGATGTGCCCCAGATAAAGCAGCAAGAGCACGAAAACCGAGGTCAGGCGCGCATCCCAAACCCAGTAGGTGCCCCAGGTCGGCCGCCCCCAGATGCTGCCGGTGGCCAGGCAAATCGCCGTGGCCGCGGCACCGATCGGGCCGATTTCCTTGGCCGCGATATCGGCCAGCGGATGACGCCAGACCAGCGAGAGCAGGCCGCAGACCGCGAGGCCGACATAGAAGGCCGATGCCAGCATCGCGAACGGGACATGCACATACATGATCCGCATCGAATCGCCCTGCAGATAGTCGGGCGGGGCGATGAACAAGCCGCCATAGATGCCGCCGGCCGTGACCAGCAGCCCCAGGACCAGCAGCGGCGGATAGAGGGCTTGCGCCAGGCGGCTGAACCGGCGCGGGTTGGCGAAGCGGTGAAAGCCGCGCCCCAGGCGATCGATCAGACTGTTGCCAGCCCCGATCCCGTTCGTTTGTGTTTCGTCCGTTACCACGACCGCCCTGTCCGTCACGCTGCCTCTGCCTTATAGCCTAAAGGATCGCTGCCGATGCCAGCCTGTTGCGCTGCAGCGGTTCGGCTGATGCGCCCCACCCATGCGGCACGGCGCGCGCGCATGGCATGCGCCAGATCAAGCGTCCAGCAGACCGACCACATCAGCCGGCACCGCGGCCAAACTGTCCGCGCCCACTCGCTCCAACTCAGACCGCCCGCCATACCCCCACAGCACGCCGATCGACCGCAGGTTGTTGGCCTTCGCCGCCTCGATATCATGCAACCGATCACCGACCATGACCGTGCCGGCCGGCTCATAGCCCTCGACCCGCAGCAATTCACGCAGCATGTCCGCCTTGTCATCCAACCCGCCACCGGGCAGCGCACCATAAATGGTGGGGATGTCGGCGCCGAAGCCAAGATGCGCGATCACCCGTTCGGCGAAATCCCGCCGCTTGGACGTGGCCAGGCACAGCGCGCGACCGGTTGCGCGCAGCGCCGCCAGCATCGCCGGAATGCCGGGAAAGGCGGCACAGTCATAAAGACCCACATCCGAGTAACGAGCGCGGTAGATGTCCAGCCCCTGCTGCACGCGCGGGTCAGCGAATTTCGCCAGCAGCGTGCCGATGGACACGGCGATCGGCGGGCCGACGGCCCAGGTCAGATCACCCGCCGCCGCCGGATCATGGCCCATCTGTTCCAGCATGAACCGCATGCTGGCTTGAATACCCGGCCGCGAATCCGCCAGCGTGCCGTCCAGGTCCAGCAAGACCGTACGCACCGCAGGCCGCATTGGGGGGCGTGCCGAGACGCTCATCGGGGCCGCGCCTGGATGCCCATCGGGGCGCCCGTCGGGGCGCTTATCGGGGCGGGCATCGGGGTGCGTACAGGATGGCGCATCTTAGGACCTCTAGGGGCAGTCATCAGGCCGCCTTGCCGAACAGCCCCCCTTTGCCGGCCAGATAGCTCAGATGCGTATCGACGTCGCCGAACATCTGATCGATCACCGTCATGCGCTTGAAATAATGGCCGACGGCATACTCCATCGTCATGCCGATCCCGCCATGCAACTGAATCGCCTCCTGCCCGATATGCCGGCCCGAGCGGCCGATCTGCACCTTGGCCGCGGCGATCGCCTTGCGTCGCTCGATCGGGTTCGTCTCTGCCGCCATCACCGCGGCGAACATCGCCATGCTGCGCGCCTGTTCCAATTCCACCAGCATATCGACCGAGCGGTGCTGCAGAACCTGAAACGCGCCGATCGCTCGGCCGAACTGCTTGCGGGTTTTCAGATACTCCAACGTCAGGTCGTGCATGGCCTGCATGGTGCCGACCGCCTCGGCGCATAGCGCGGCGATGGCCTCGTCCACCACATGCTCCATCCCCGGCACGGCGTTGTCCGACAGCAGCGTTTCCGGGCCGAGGCGGACATTGCTCAGGGTGATTTCCGCCGCGCGCTGGCCGTCTTGCGTGGCATAGCCGCGGCGCGTCACGCCGAGCGATGCGGCATCGACGAGGAACAGGCCGACCCCGTCGGTGGCCCGTTGCGCCCCGGCGATGCGGGCGGAAACCAGCAGCAGATCGGCGCTGTCACCATGCACCACGACGCTTTTGGCACCATTCAGCACCCAGGCGGATCCCTGCTTCACGGCGCTGGTGGTGACATCGAACAGATCATAGCGAGACTGGCGTTCGACATGCGCGAAGGCCAGTTTCATCTTGACCGCCGCGATGCGCGGGGCCAGCCCGCCAAGTACGGCGTCGGACGCAAAGCGGCGCAGCAAGCCGCCGCCCAGGATGACGGTGGCGAAATACGGCTCCAGCACCAGGCCGCGGCCGAAGGCTTCCATCACGATCGCGGTTTCCACCGCGCCGCCATCGAAGCCCCCCAGGGTTTCCGGAAACGGCAACCCCAGCAGCCCCAATTCGGTGATCTGCTCCCACATCGCGGCGGCATGGCCGGCCGGCTCGCGCAGATAGGTTTTGCGTTTCTCGAAGCTGTAGTGATCGGCGATCAGCCGATCGACGCTGTCTTTCAGCAGACGCTGGTCGTCTGTCAGGTCGAAATCCATCAGAGCCCCCTTTTCGCGCCGGTGCCGTTCACAAGCCCAGGATCGCCTTGGCGATGATATTGCGCTGGATCTCGTTCGATCCGCCGTAGATCGAGACCTTGCGATAGTTGAAATACATCGGCGCCGCCTCGGTCGCGTAATCGGGACCGATGACGGGTTCGTTGTTGCCGTCGAACTCCCGATGATAGGGCATCATATAGGGACCGACGACCTCCATCAGCAGTTCCGTCAGTTGCTGCTGGGTGACCGAGCCTTTCAGCTTCAGGATCGACGATGCCGGGTTCTGCTTGCCCTTGGCGAGTTTGCGTTCATCCGAGACGACGCGCAGTTGGGTCATCTCCAACGCCTTCAGCTCAACCTCGATCAGCGCGAGTTTTTCGATGAAGCGCGAGTCTTCGATCAGCGGCCGCCCGCCCTTCAACTCCATCGCCGCCAGTTGCTTGATGCGCGCGACCTTGGCCTTGGAGGTGCCGACGCGGGCGATGCCGGTGCGCTCGTTCCCCAGCAGGAACTTGGCATAATCCCAGCCTTTGTTTTCCTGACCGACGAGGTTTTCAACCGGCACGGCGACGTCGTCGAAAAACACCTCATTGACCTCACGCCCGCCGTCGATGGTGATGATCGGGCGGACGGTGATGCCGGGTGTTTTCATGTCGATCAGCAGGAAGGAAATGCCTTCCTGCGCTTTGGCCGTCGGATCGGTGCGCACCAGGCAGAAGATCCAGTCGGCATATTGCGCCAGGGTGGTCCAGGTTTTCTGGCCGTTGACGATGAAGTGATCGCCCTTGCGCTCTGCCCGCGTGCGCAGCGACGCCAGGTCGGAGCCCGAGCCGGGTTCCGAGAAACCCTGGCACCAGAAGATGTCGGCATTGGCGGTTGCGGGCAGAAAGCGGCTTTTCTGCGCGTCATTGCCGAACTGCGCGATCACCGGGCCGACCATGGAGACGTTGAAGGGGATCGGCGTCGGGCAGTTCGCCTGCTGCATCTCATCCTGGTAGAGATAGACTTGCACCGGCGTCCAGTCTTGCCCGCCCCAAGCGACGGGCCAATTCGGCGTGGCCCAGCCGCGCGCGTTCAGGATGCGTTGCGCGGTGATCATGTCGTCGCGCGTCAGTCCCTCGCCCTCGGCCACTTTGTCGCGGATGGTTTGCGGAATGGCGGTGCGGAAGAAATGCCGAGCGTCGTCGCGGAAAGCGATTTCGTCTTGGGTGAAATTGAGGTTCATGTGTCGTTCCTCCTGGCCTTCAGGCTGATAGGCGACGGCGGGGCGCAGCGTCAAACAGCCTGTGTTGTGCTGGGCCTGTGCTGTGCTGGCGTTGTGCGGACTGTCTTTTAGCGGGGCTGTCCTTTAGCGGGGCTGTCCGTGTGCGGGTGGCGCGCGGCCGGCAACGACGATGGTAGGGGGATAGCTGCCGGCGGCACGCGGATGCCAGCCTTGGGCAGAATCCTTGAGGCAGCAACGCTGGGGCCTCAACCCTGGGGCAGCAACGCTGGGGACACAACCCAGGGGCCACAAGCCTGGGGACACAACCCCCTTTTCGCAGCAACCAAGCCCAATCAGGGCTCGCCGCTCAGGGGGCAAAAATCAAAAACAGCCACAAGGCAAACATCACCAAATGCACCAGGCCCGACAGCAAATTGGTCCGCCCCGTGCCATAGGTGATCAAACCCATGATGAACGTCAGGCCGATCAGAATGGCAGAGCCCGCGGAGACGCCGAGCTCAAGCGGCACATTCTTCCACCACGCCACGGCGGCAACGACGGGAATGGTCAGGCCGATACTGGAAACAGCAGACCCCAGCGCCAGATTAATCGACGTCTGCAGCCTGTTCGCCATCGCCGCTCGGCACGCCGCCATGGCCTCGGGCAGCAACACGATGGCAGCGACGACGACACCGACGACCTCATCCGGTGCGCCGACCGCCTTGGCGGCTCCCTGAATGAAGGGGGTGCAGGATTTCGCCAGCAGCACGACGGCGGTCAGCGCGATCAGCAGCGTGATGAAGGCGGTCAGCGTCGTCCGGTTCGACGGGGGCGCATGATCGTCCTGATACGGGTTGCCGTCGTCATCGAGTGAGATGAAGAAGTCCCGATCGCGCACCGTCTGGGTAAAGGTGAACGCGATGTAAAGTGCCAGGCAGGCGATGCTGACGAAGGCCAACTGCTCATTGCTGTAGAATGCCCCCGGTGCACCGAGGGTGTGATTCGGCAGCACGAGCGTTGCCACCACCATCGGCAACAAAACGATCAGATAGGCATGCGCGCCCTCTGTGCGGAACTGCTGGTGGCGATGCCGCCAAGCGCCAAGCACGATACAAAGCCCCGCCACGCCATGCAGAACCAGCATCACCACGGCATGGATCGTATCGCGCACCAATGTCGGCTGCGGCTTGTCACCCATCAGGACAGAGACGATCAGACCACATTCGATCACCGTCACAGCCAACGCCAGGATCACCGCGCCGAATGGCTCACCGACCCTGGTCGCCACCACCTCGGCATGGTGGACGGCCGCCAGAACGGTCGCAATCAGGGCGATGGCAAAGCCGACCCCCAGACCGGGCGCCGCCGTCCCATGGAATGCGACATCGAAACTCAGGCCTGCGACCGGTGCGACGATGGTCCAGAGGGGTATTTTCGCATGCGACGCGGCCATGGGGCGGGATCCTCGGCGTGTGAACTCGGGACGGTTGTTCGCTCGCGCCTCGGCTGAAGGCAAGCCCTGGTTCGTGACAGGCGTATGAAGGCGACGGCACGCCCGTTAATCCCCGATACGCCAGTCAGTAACTGATGCGCCATTGGCCCAAATCCACCGTTGGCCCAAATGCTCCAGTCAGTCCCCGATGCGCCAGAACAAGGCCATGCCGAACCAGGGGGGCACGATCAGGCTTCGGTGCGTTTCAGGCTTCGGCGCGTTTTAGGCGATCGGAAAAGGCCTTGCGGAATTTGGCAACCTTGGGTGCCACCACGACCTGGCAGTAGCCGGACCAGGGGTTGCGGGCGAAGTAGTCGTGATGCTCCTCCTCGGCCGGATAGAACGTGGTCAGCGGTTCCACCTCGGTCACCAACGGCGCGGGCCAGATCTTGGCCGCTGTTATCTCCGCCATCACCGCCTGGGCGGTGGCGCGCTGGGCATCGGAGTGGGTCAGGATGATCGAGCGATATTGCGGGCCGACGTCATTGCCCTGGCGGTCCTTGGTGGTCGGATCATGGATGGTGAAGAACACCCGCAGCAGATCGGCGTAGGCAAGCTGGGTCGGGTCGAATTTCACCTGCACCACCTCGGCATGGCCGGTGCGGCCGGTGCAAACCGCCTTGTAGCTGGGGTTATCGACATGGCCGGCGGCGTAGCCGGACATCACCCAGGTGACACCGCGCAGGTCCTTGAACACCGCCTCCAGGCACCAGAAGCAGCCGCCGCCCAAGGTTGCGGTTTCGATGGTTGCGGTTTCGATCGCCGTCTCGGTCATGCTGTGGTGCCTCCGCCGGATTGTGGGCCCAGCCTATAAGGGCTTCGCGGGGTTTTGGGAATCCTCCGCCTTGCCTCCTGGGCGTTGCGCGCCCTTATTGTGCGGTATGGACGCCCCATCGGTTGCGCAAGCCGCCCCACCCGCCCCTGCCGCCAGCCACCCGGCTGGGGGCCGCTTCGATCTGGCCATCACCGGCATGACCTGTGCCGCCTGTGTCGGCCGGGTTGAAAAAGTGCTGAAGCGCGTGCCCGGCGTGACTGCGGCGACCGTCAATCTGGCGACGGAGCGCGCGCATGTGACGGGCGGGATGGCGGATGCCGCGGCGCTGCTCCGCGCGGTGGAGAAAGCCGGTTATGGCGCGCGGGAAATCCTGCCCGACGCACCGCCCGCGCCCAAGCGCGATGATCGGCGTGAGCAGGCTGCCCTGATCGCCGCCGCCCTGCTATCTGCCCCCTTAGTCCTCGGTATGGTGATGCCGAGCGCGATGCTGCCGGGCTGGGGGCAGTTCATTGTGGCCTCGGTGGTGCAGTTCGGCTTCGGCGCGCGGTTCTACCGTGCCGCCTGGCATGCCGTTCGCGCCTTTTCGGGGAATATGGACCTGCTGGTGGCGCTGGGCACCTCGGCTGCCTGGGGGCTCTCGACCTGGACGTTGCTGACCGCGCCGCATGCGCATCATCTGTATTTCGAGTCCTCGGCGCTGCTGATCACCTTCGTGCTGATCGGCAAATACCTGGAAGCGCAGGCCCGTCGCGGCACCGCCGCCGCCATCGCCGCGTTGACGCGGCTGCGCCCTGATACGGCGCGGGTGGAACGGTTCGGCATCGTCGCCGATATCCCCACGCGGGAAGTGCGGGTGGGCGAGGTGGTGTTGGTCCGGCCTGGGGAGCGTATCCCGATCGACGGGCGTATCCTGGATGGTTTGGCCGCCATCGATGCCGCGATGCTGACGGGGGAGAGCGTGCCGGTGACGCATGGTCCCGGTCAGAGTGTTTCCGCCGGCACGATCGCCACCGATGGCGCGCTGCGGATCGAAACCACCGCGGTCGGCGGCGAAACCATGCTGGCGCGCATCGTGCGCGTCGTCGAGACCGCGCAGGAGATGAAACCGCCGGTGCAGCGCCTGGCCGATCGCGTCAGTGCGGTGTTCGTGCCGGTGGTATTGGCGATCGCCGGCGTGACGATGCTGGGTTGGCTGCTGGCTGGGGCGGCGGTGTCGGTGGCGGTGATGAATGTCGTGGCGGTTCTGGTGATCGCCTGCCCCTGCGCGCTGGGCCTGGCGACGCCGACCGCGATCATGGCCGGCACCGGTGTGGCGGCGCGACAGGGTATTCTGATCCGCGATGGTGC